>ERZ791852.111-NODE-111-length-67475-cov-18.382438_pt1 | contig 67475 bp, 65 predicted proteins | sample MGYA00510287_ERZ791852 | MGnify/ENA primary metagenome ERZ791852 (study PRJEB30046, sample SAMN00715257) | human gut metagenome | study: EMG produced TPA metagenomics assembly of the A metagenome-wide association study of gut microbiota in type 2... | reverse complement strand
CATATTCAAAGATACCAATATAAATAGAATTAGTAAGTATTTTATAAACTCTATCAGATTTCCATTTTCCTTGTTTTAGATACGCATTATTATCTTTCATAATAGTAGCAATACCTCTTGTAGAATTGCCTTGTTTGCATAATTCAAATATTTCTTTTACAACTTCTGCTTCAATAGTTTCTACTTCTAAATGACCGGTTTCCTTATTTCTAATATAGCCATAAGGTGCTTTACTTGGATGAATACGTTCCAATGCCATTTCTTCCATGGCTCGTTTAGTTCTTGCACCAATCTCTTTTCTTTCTCTCTGACCAAATACTAAATTCATTCCAAAAATCATTTCGCCATTAGCAGTAGACACATCATAAGGTTCGAGTATAAGTTCTATCTTTACATCATGTTCCTCACAATAATTAAGTAGCCAAAAACCGTCGTAATTATTACGAGTAAGTCTATCAACTTTAATTGCAACTAATTTATCAATTTTTTTAGATTTAATATCTTTTAGTAATCTTTGCATTTCGGGTCTCATCAAATCTTTTCCAGAATGTCCAGCATCATTATAAACATCAACAATATCATATTCATTCTTTTCACAATATTCTTTAATCATTCTAAGTTGTGAATCAATAGAATAACCATTATCCCTTTGGTCATCAGTAGATACTCTTACATAAATACCACATCTCATAGTTTTCCTCCTTTCATTAAATTTCGAGAAATATTAAAATACCTCTCATATGTTTCCTCACTCAAACGCAAAATATCAGACACCAAATTGAATTTTTTAATATTTCTTGTTAGTTTTCTAAATTAAAGTGAGTTTTACGAAGTCAAATTTAATATATTTCTCTATATATTTCTCTATATGTTCCCTCACAAATAAGCAAAATGTATAGTCTAAAATTAAAATTTTTTCAAAATTTGTGCAATTTCTTTAAAATTATACTTTTGATTATGTTCTTTAATATAAAAAGGCTTATTTGATATTTCATTAACTTTGTATTCAAGTATTGTAAGAGTAGTAGGATATGTAATCTGGTATTCAGTAGGTATTATTACTTGTAGGTTGGTGTGCAAAATAGTTTTAATTTGTCCTAATTTAATCTTATATTTAAAGTCTTTTAAGATGTTGGTTAAATCTTTATTAGGGTTTAGATTTTCAATTACTCTAAATTCAAGCATGAAAAAAGTCCTCCTTTCTAAAAAGAGAACTTTTTAAGTTTTATATAAAATAAAAACTCACGAACAATTAAGTCCGTAAGTTGATTTCAAATGGAGCGGGTAGCGAGAATCGAACTCGCGCAACCAGGTCGGAAGCATGGGATTCTACCACTAAACTATACCCGCATCAACATATTCATTATACAACAAATATAACAAATATGCAAATAAAAATTTATAAAATAATTTTAAAAAGTATAGTAAATATTTACAAATTATGATATAATACTTTTAATTTAATGTATTAAGGTGAAAAAAATATGAATGAAAACAATATAAAAATAAAAAATAATGCTATAATTCATAAAGACAACTCATTAAATAGACTTGATTTATCTTTTTTGAAACATATAGAATTAGAGGAATATAAAAAAAGTGAATTGTTAGCTTATTGGATTAATGACTTTGCAGTTTATCATGATGAAGAAAGAAATTTTAATATTTCAAAATCCGGAGTTTTTTCTCGTGGAGATATTATAAAAGTTAATTTAGGTTTTAATATCGGAAATGAGTTAGGAGGACTACATTACTGTGTTGTATTAGGTAAATACGACAATACTAGAAATGGAACATTAAATGTTGTTCCTTTGACATCAAAGAAATCAAATAAAAAATATGATTCATCTACTGTAAATCTTGGAAATGAATTATATATTTTGTTGCAAGAAAAACTTGATAAAGAAAAGAAAAAATTAAAACAAATTTTGGATGAATTAGAGAAAATAGAAGATATTCCAATTAATATTCAAAAAATAATAGAAAAAGAAAATAAATATATTGAAAAAATGAAAGATGAAATTTCAAAAATGAAACAAGATAGTATTGCACTAATAAATCAAATAACTACAATTAGTAAACAAAGAATTTTCAAAGATACATTAAGAAGAAATGTAAAACTATCTAATAATTCATTGGATTTAATAGATAAGCAAATTATAAAATATTTTACAAAATAAAAAGGAGAGTTGCTACAGAACTCTCCAAAATCTTTTTGGCTCCCGTCTTATCACATAAGTGATAGAGGGTTAAGTTAGATATATTTTAACATATAATATTTAACTTGTCAAATAAGTATTTGACAGTATTATTATATTCGATAATATTAAAAAGTATACAAATTTTTCACAATATTCAATTGGAAGTTATTGATATAAAAACTTAAAATTTCACATCCTTCAAAACAAACTCTTTGCCATTCAAATAATCAAGCAAACCACTATCAGAAGAAAAAGCAAACCTCAATTTATAACTACAAAGCATTTGGTGAGCCTTCTTAAACAACTTATTAATATCATTTTTACCATATTTACCATCACCAACAATAGGAAAACCTAAATAAGCCAAATGAGCCCTAATTTGATGAGTTTTTCCGGTTTCAATTTCAACATCTAAAAGAGAAGTATTGTCTTTACGTCTTTCCAAAACAGAAAAAGAAGTAGCAATTTTAACATACCCTTTTTGGGGAGTATTAGAAATATATACCATAGACTTTTTATTATCTTTAAACAAATATGCTTCATCTCTTTTAAAATTCGTAGAAGGAATTCCATACACTAAAGCAAGATAATGTTTTTCAATCTCATGTTTTTTAAATTTTTCAAGAAGAATATTTAAAGACGTTTCATTTTTTGCAAATAAAACCAAACCAGTAGTATTTCTATCTAATCTATGACATGGCATAGGTTTAAAAACATAATCTGAGTATTTTTTATGAACTACAGTAGTTAAAGAATTTTCACCAGTAACTTCGATATTTGAGGGTTTATTTATAACTAAAATATTGTCATCCTCAAAAATGATATTTAAATTAATAGAAGATTTTGAGTCTAACAAAGAATCTGCTATATAAACTAAAATTTCATCTCCTTCAAAAATAGAAATATCTTTGTTTACACGTTTTCCATTAATTTTAATATCTTTTTTTCGCAATGTATTACAAAAAAGACCATAAGTCAAATTTGGAACATTATCCAATAAAAATTTATTCAATTTTTTTCCATCATATTTTTTATTAACAACTAATTTTTTCATATCTATATTATACTGTATAAAATTAAAAAAAACAATAGACAGAAAAGCAAATAAAATGTATAATAGACAAAGAAAAGAATTTAAATGAGAGGACAAAAACAAAATGAAAAAAAGAGTATTATTCATATCAAGTACTGGTGGTCATTTAAGCGAATTATTACAATTATCACCATTATTTGAAAAATATGATTATCATATAATAACAGAAAAAGATAAATCAAATGAAAAGTTAAAAGAGCAATATGGAAACAAATTAGACTTTTTGCCATATGGAACAAGAGCAAAATTATTCACATACATATTCAAGTATTTTTATTTGTGTTTAAAAACAGTATATTTTTATTTTAAATTAAGACCAAATGTGATAGTAACAACTGGAACACACACGGCAGGGCCAATGTGTTATTTAGGAAAGATTTTTGGAAGTAAAATAATTTATATAGAAACATTTGCAAATAAAAATAAAAAAACTGCTACAGGTAGATTGATTTATCCAATTGCTGATTTATTTATTGTGCAATGGGAAGAAATGTTAAAATTATATCCTAAAGCAGTATATGGAGGATCAATTTATTAGTTTTTATATATTAGGAAATTTAGGCAACTTTCTTAATATATAAAATTACAATGCATTGAATACTGTAAATGGATAACTCAAACGGAAAGCCAAATGGACAATGAAAAATGAATACTTAAAATGGAGGAAATATGATATTAGTATTATTAGGAACGCAAAATAATAGTTTCCATAGATTATTAGAAGAAGTGGAAAAAAATATAAAAAATAAAACAATACAAGAAGAAGTAATAGTTCAAGCAGGATATACAAAATTTGAATCAAAAAACATGAAAATTATAGATTTGATGTCAAAAGAAGAGTTGGCAGAATATCAAGATAAAGCAAGTTTAATAATAACACATGGTGGTGTTGGGTCAATTATATCTTCAATAGAAAAAGGAAAAAAAGTAATCGCAGTACCACGTAAACATGAATATGGAGAACATGTAAACAACCATCAAATACAAATAATAAAAGATTTTACAGATAAGGGCTATATAATAGGAATTAAAAATGTTGAAGATTTGCATGATGCAATTATAAAATCAAAAACATTTGAACCTGTAAAATATCAACCTAATAATAGCAAAATGCTAAAAATAATAGAGAATTTTATAGAAAATATTTAAAAAGATTTAAGGAGTGTCCACATGTCCCTAAAAAAAGGGGTTTTAAGGAACGTCCCTAAATCCCGAAAGGATAAAAGAATGAATGAGGATAGATTAATAAATCCAGGGTTAGAAGATGTAGGAGAAGAAAGGCTAGAGAACACATTAAGGCCTCAAACTTTGGATGAATATATAGGACAAGACAAAGTAAAAGAAAATATGAAGGTATATATAGAAGCAGCAAAAAAAAGAGGAGAAGCATTGGACCATGTTTTATTATATGGACCTCCGGGACTTGGAAAAACTACACTTTCAAATATAATTGCAAATGAAATGGGGGCAAATATAAAAATTACGTCTGGACCGGCAATTGAAAGACCAGGAGACTTGGCATCTTTGCTTACAAATTTGGCGGAAAATGATGTATTATTTATTGACGAAATTCATAGATTAAGCAAAAATGTAGAAGAAATATTGTATCCTGCACTTGAGGATTATACAATTGATATTATGATTGGAAAAGGACCAAGTGCAAGGTCAATAAGACTAGACTTACCGAAATTCACATTAATTGGTGCAACAACAAAAGCGGGTTCTTTAACAACACCATTAAGAGATAGATTTGGAATTGTAAACAGACTTGAATTATATTCAGTAGAAAATTTAAAGAAAATTGTAAAAAGGTCTGCAAAGATTTTGGATGTTGAAATTGATAACCAAGCGGCAGAAGAGATTGCAAGAAGGTCAAGGGGAACACCAAGAATTGCAAATAGATTGTTAAAAAGGGTTAGAGATTATGCAGCAGTTTTAGGTGATGGAGATATAGATTTAAAAATTGCAAAACATGCATTAAATAAACTTGAAATTGATGAGTTGGGACTGGATGAAATTGATAGAAAATTGTTAGATACAATGATAGTACAATATGCGGGTAGACCTGTTGGAATAGAGGCCTTGGCAGTAACTGTTGGTGAGGAAGTTGATACAATAGAAGATGTATATGAACCTTACTTAATCCAAATAGGTTTTATATCAAGAACTTTAAGAGGAAGAGTTGTTTTGCCACCAGCATATAAACATTTAGGATATAATTATAATGGTGATTTAGGACAACAAAGTTTTATATAAATGTATTAATATATTGATTATGTGAAACATGTGTAAATAAAAAGTAAAATAAGACAAATATATAAAAGGGGATTAACAAATGAAAAAAAATACAGAAATGATTATTGTAAAGAAAGCACGTGATTCCAATATAGAATTATTACGAATAGTTGCAATGATGATGATTATAATGCATCATTTAGTATATCATACAGGTGTATATAAAATTATAGGAGAAAAGCATTTCATAACATCAATAATGTTAAGTGGTGGTAAAATTGCTGTTGTGGTATATATCTTAATAATGGGATATTACTCAAAAAAATCAAGATTTAATATAGTTAGACCAATAAATATAATAATAAAAGTTATAATATATTCAATAATTTTTATGTGTATATTTAATTTTGAAAATATAAAAAGTTTTTCATTAAAAGAATTTATGCAGTATTGGTTTATAAATGTATGGCTACTTTTATTTATGATAGAACCGATAATTAAAATATGCGAAAATAAATTACCTAAAACAATAAAGAGGATAATATTTGTTTGGATGACAATATTATTTATTCTGCCAAATGTACACTTGAATGATATACAATCATTTATATATTTTTACTTATGTGGTAGGCATTTTTTGCACAAAATTGTTGAAGAATTTGATAATCAAAAATTAAATATATTAATATTAATAATATTATATGTTTTTATAGTTGCAAAGAGAATGGAATTAGCACAAAATTCAATTACGACAGGGGTAACGGCAATTACTTTATTTACAATATTTGCTAATATAAAAATAAAAAGTAAGATTATAAATAATGTTGCAAAACATACTTTAGGTGTATATTTAATACATGATAACAAATATGTGGAAGATAATATTATAGTAAATGGATTAAATATACAAAAAATGTACTATACAAATTATTTTTATATTTATACACTTGGAATAGGAGTTGCTATTTTTGTTGTTTGTTCAATTATAGATTTCATTATAAGCAAAATTATAGCAAAAATAATTTTAGAAAATCGTTATGTAAAAGAGTCTTTTGAAGAAATAAACAAATTTGTTAATAAATTTTTGCTTAAAAGTGCAACAAAAAATAATTATATATAGGATACTGGGAGATTAGGATGAAAAAAAAAGATATATTAAAAATACTATTTATATTTATTGTAATATTTTCAATAATAATTATAAAACCAATAAGTGATTTAGATGAAATATGGAATTATAACACTGCAAGAGCAATATCGCAAGGATTAATACCATACAAAGATATAAGTATGATTACAACACCTGTATTACCAATGCTTACAGCGATAATTTTAAAAGTTACAGCAAATGAAATTATTGTCTCAAGAATATTGGCAGCAATTTTATGGACAGGGATACTTTTTACAATATATAAAATATTTAACAAAGTAATGAAAGAAGAAAATATATCTCTAATATTTACAGCATTGATAGGAATTATTTGTAGAGATATTTATTGTATTGACTATAATGTAGCAGTGTTATTTATTACATTAACTATATTATATCAGGAGTTAAAAAACATAGAAAACGCAAAAAAATATGACAAAAAAAGAGATTTTATGATGCGGATTGCTTGCAGGAATTGCTATTTGTACAAAACAAAGTATAGGTGTAACGTTAGCAATTATAGTTGTAGGATATAAATTGATGTTTGTAGATAGCAAAGAGCAATTTAAAGAATATGTAAAAACAGCAATTACTCGAATAATAGGAATGCTAATACCTGCTTTAATTTTTATAGTATATCTTATTGTTACACACTCATTAGTAGATTTTATAAATTATGCTATATTAGGAATAAAAACATTTTCAAATAAAATAAATTATATATCCTTATTTAGTAATGATAAAATAGAAATAAGAGCATTAGCGCTATGGGTGCCTATTTCTATTCTTGTAATGTCTATAGTATTGATAATAACAAATATACAGAAAAAAGAAAATGAAATTATTGATAATTTAACAACTTTATTGGTATATGGTTTAGCAATTATAATTGTAATGTATCCAATTTCGGACAAGATTCATTTTTTAATAGGTGGATTAATAGCAATTATTGGAATGTTATATATGTTCTTTTTATTGGGAAAATTAGTATATGACAAGATAAATGGTGAAAAAAAACTAAAAAATTATAAGATGGTAACAAGTTTAATATGGTTAGTTATGTTTGCAATTATTTTAGGTATTGGATTAATAAACTTATACAATTATGCAAAAAATGAAAAAAATACAGAAATAAAACATTATAAATATATTGAAATGTCACAAGGATTAAGAGATAAAATCAAGAGTATCGATAATTATATTTTAGAGACAGAGCAAAATGGTGATAGAGTATATATTTTGGATGCAGAAGCGGCTATATACATGATTCCAATAGATAAATATAATAAAGACTATGATATGTTTTTAAAAGGAAATATTGGAAAAGATGGCGAACAGGGACAAATAGAAAAAATAAAGCAAAAAAATGATAATGAAATAATATTGGTAAGAAAGTCTAATTTAAAAACTAATTGGCAAACACCTAAAGAAGTAGTAAAATATGTAAGAGAAAATTTAGAAAAAATAGGGGAAATAAATATATTCGAAATTTATAAATAAAAGGAATAAAAATAAATATAAATGATTTATGCCTTTGGAAAGGAAAAACAAAAATGAAATTATTAATGCATACATGTTGTGCACCATGCAGTGTTTACTGTATAGATACATTAAAAAAAGAAGGGATAGAGCCAACAATATATTGGTATAATCCCAATATACATCCATATATGGAATATAAAGCAAGAAGAGATACTTTAAAAGAATATGCAGAAAGTTTGAAATTAAAGGCAATATTTGAAGAAGATTATGGATTAGATGAATTTTGCAAAAATGTAGTTGGAGATTTACAAAATAGATGTAAAAATTATTGTTATCCAGTAAGATTGAGGAAAACTTTTGAATATGCAAAAGCGAATGGATATGATGCGGTTACAACAACACTTTTATATAGTATTTATCAAAATCATGACTTTATAAAAGAATATATGGAAAAGTTAAGCGAAGAGTTTGGAATAGAATTTTTATATAGAGATTTTAGAGTTGGCTTCAGAGAAGGACAAAATAAGGCAAGAGAATTAGGGCTATATATGCAGAAGTATTGTGGTTGTATTTTTTCTGAAGAAGATAGATATTCAAAAAAGATAAAAAAAGATAAGGAAAAAATGTTCTTGTTATTGTAGAAAAAAAGAAATCCATATGATATAATTCTAGAAAATATTGAATTATATCATATTTTGGGGGAATCATGAAAGAGAAAAAAAGAAATTTAATAATATATTTAATATTGATTTTGATTACAATTATAATGTGTTTTCCATATTTAACAGAACACTATTCCTCAGATGATTATACAATAATTGGGTATGGTTATTATAAATACGGAATCGAAAAATTTTTAAATGATGGAAGAGTATTTTCAAGTGTAATTACATTACTAGCGGGATACTGGAATTTACCAATAAAAGTATTTATACAAGGATTATTTTACATAGGAATATTAATATCATGTTTATGTGTAATAAAAATAAAAAATATAATTACAAAAATAAAACCAGAAAAAAATCTCAAAGAAATAGTTTTGGTATTGGGAATTTCATATTGTATAATTTTTAATTTTATGTACTTGGAAAATATGTATTTTGCTGAAATACCAATTATGGCATTGGGAATTTTATTATTTATAAAATCAAGTGAAAAATTAGTAGAAAGTAAATATTTAAAAAGTTTAGCATATTTAATAATTGGAGAGTTATGCTATCAGGGAACAATAAATTTCTTTATAACATTTACATTTTTGCTACTAATAATAAAAAATAAAGGAATAAATAAAGAGGTAATAAAAAAAGTTATAATCTCAGGACTATTTTGTCTAATATCAGTAGGAATTAATTTGATTCAAATAAAGCTATGTGGAAGAATCTTTGGATTTGAACAAAGTAGATTAGGGGGAATACAAAAAATTCCAAGGAACATAACTTATATAATGTTACATATAGGAGATTTGTTGACTAATACATGTAATTTTTTCCCTAAGTATGTATTTTTAATTTTTTTATTAATATTGTATATAACTACATTTATATATGACCTAGTGAAGATAAAAGAATATAGTAATAGTTTTAATTTATTATTAATTAGTATAGTTGCAATATTTAGTTCTGTAGCAATAAATATTGTATCGTTGTCAAGCTTTGGATTAGGAAGAATGGTATTTTCAATAGGAGCATTAATAGGATTAATTTTTATGTATTTATATTGTAGCACGAATATCTTTGGTGAAAGTAAGATTTTTAAATATTTTTTATTGTTTGCTTTATCAATTTATATAGTCATGAATTTTTTAAATTATACGTTGCAAATGTATTGCAATAAAAAGGCAAATGAAATGGATAAAGAAGAAGCACTACAGGTAAATGAATATATTTTGGAATATGAAAAAAATAATAATATTGAGGTAAAAAATATAGCGTTTACTTATGATAAAAATATAACATGGAATTATAATTTGTTTTTTGATACATCATATACAAGTAGGGCACTAATGATATGGTGGTGCAATATAGATGCCTTAAATTATTATACTGGTAGAAAGTTAGAAACGGTGCAAATGGATAAAAATATTTATTACGCTTATTTTAAAGGCAAAGATTGGGATAAGTTAGACAAAGAACAATTTGTGTTTAAGGGTGATACAGTTTTTTATTGTGTGTATTAGTAATAAAATAAAGGAGTGCTTATGAAAAATTATTTAAAGCAAAATAAAGTAAATATAATAATATTTGTAATAATATTTACTATAACATCAGCAATATATTTCCCATTATTAAAAGGACATTATGCAACAGATACATATGATTTGAATAATGTGGGATATGGAAAATATGCAAAAGAAAATTTTTTCTATGGTGGTCGTATTTTTTCGGGAATTTGTGCTGTGATTTCGAATGGCATAAGGATTCCTATTAAATTATCTGTTAAAATAATGTTGCTAATGGCATTAATAATATCAAACTTAGCAGTAATAATCATAAAAAAAATAATCGAAAAATATAAACCTGCACAAAATATAAAACAGCAAATAATAATAACAATAATTAGTTATATAACAATATTTAATTTTATGTACTTAGACAATTTATATTTTTGGGAATGTGGAATTATGGCATTGAGTGTATTGTTATATGTAATTTCAGCGAGTATTTTAGTTGAAAAAAATAGTAAATATGTTCTTAAGAGTATAATATTAACAATTTTAGGAGTTATGTGCTATCAAGGTACTATAGGACTATTTTTCGCATATGTATTAGTATTTTCAATATTAAAAAATAAAGAAAATATAAAGAAAATTATATTTGATTTATTTAAATGTATAGCCATAGCAGGATTTGCTATAGTCATAGAATTGTTAGTAATAAAAGTTATATCTAATATAATTGGAAATGGAACAAATAGATATGGAAGTATTAAAAAAATATTTGGTAATATAATATTTATTTTGGCTTCATTAGGAAATGAATTATATACAACATCTAACTTTTTTCCAAATGGATTATATATAGGAAGTTTAGTTACTTTATCTGTAATATTTGTAGTTTATTTATTTAGAAATAAAAAAGAAGATATTTTAATGTATCAATATTTGGCAATTGTAATAATAACAATAGCAAGTGCATATGTTATAAATTTAACGACATTAAGTAGTTTTGATGCGGGAAGATTAAGAGTGCCAATTGGAGCACTTATAGGGATAATTTTTATATTTTTATATGTAAGGACAGATATATTTGAAAAAAAGGGATTTTTAAAAAATATAATAATTATAGCACTTATGATATATACAATAATAAATACAATAAATTATGAAAGTATGATAATACAGCATAAAATAGTAAATAAATTAGAAAAACAAGAAGCAGATCAAATAGAGCAATATATAAAACAATATGAAGATGAAAACAATATAAAAGTAACAAAAATTTCAAAAATAAAATTGTTGGGAACGAATTTATATGATATGAACAAGGGATATTTTGACCAAGTAAAAAATAAGTCTGATTATACTAAGAATGCAATTAGAACACTTTGGGGAGTAAAAGGTGCCTTTGAAATATATGAAAATAGAAAGTTTGAAGAAGTAAGGCTATCTTATGAAGCAAGAAATAAGTTTATCGAAAACGAAAACCCAGAACAAGGATATAAATGCATAAATGATGTTTTATATATTTATATGTATAATTATTAAAACAAAAAGAAGAGGTTTATAAAATATGAAAAAAATAGACAAAAAAGAAGTTATAATATTCATAGTATTATTAATAATAACTTCAGCAATATATTTCCCATTATTAAAAGGACATTATGCAACAGACACATACAACATAATTAATAAAGGATATGAAACGTATGCAATAACATATTCGTTAAATGATGGAAGACCAATAATGTGTTTAATATCATTAATAGCACAAAAACTAAATATGCCAATAATGGTTTATGTTATAATATTAACGGCAATAGCACTAATAGTCTCAAATATAAGTGTAATAAAATTAAAAAATATAACAGTAAAGTATATTGAAGAAAAAAACAAAAAAACAGAATATATAATATTAGCAATAGTATATATAATAATATTCAATTTTGCATATTTAGAAAATCTGCAATTTGCAGAATGTGCTATAATGTCAGTAAGTATATTACTAAATATAATAGCGGCACAACAAATAGTAGAAAAAAAGAAAAATTATATATTAAAAAGTATAATTATATCAATATTATCAATACAATTTTATCAAGGCACAATGAACTGGTTATTTACAATAACATTTGTATTATCTTTACTAAAAGAAAAAAAGATAAATATGCAAGTGATAAAAAATGTATTGTTTAGTGTTTTATGTGGAGCATTAGGTTGTGGAGTTAATATGATTCAGATAAAAATAACAGGAAAAATTTTTGGCTTAACACAATCTAGAATGGGAAGTATAAAAAATATATTTAGTAATATTAATGTTATACTAGAAAGTCTAAATGGAACATTACAGAGCACATATGGATTATTTCCTAAAAATATGTTATATATATTTCTTATAGTAATTTTAATTTATTCATTAATATTTATGAAAAAAAATAAATGTAATATAACATTAAACTTGTTGGCTATAATTTTAATATGTATTGGAACTGTATATGGACCAAGTTTATTTACTTTATCTGCATTTGGAACAGGCAGGATGGCATTTTCGATAGGCGCAATGATTGGATTAATGCTTTTATACATATATTGTAATTTAGAAAATAATAAAATTGAGGAAGCAATATTATATTCAATAATGTTTTTGTATATATTTATTTCAATTGGAAGTTCAATTATTGTAATGGAAGAACACAAAATAGTGAATAATTTAGATAAACAAGAAAGTCAAATAGTAGGAAAATGGATAGAAGAATATGAAGAACAAAATAATATAGAAGTAAAAAATGTTGTATTTATGTATAATAGTAATAGTAAATTATTTTATAGTGATTTAAGTAGTGGATCTGCATTATGCTATAAATCATTGGTAAAAGAATGGTCGAGAATAGGAGCACTTAATTATTATAATAATCGAAAATTTCTAGAACAAAAAAATAAATCGTTATATTATCAAGAATATTTTTCTAATAAAAGATGGGACAAGTTAGATAAAGAACAATTGATATTTGTTGGTGATACTTTATATTATTGTTTGTATTAAAGTAAAATATAGAAAGGGAAAATTTAAAATGAAACAGTTAAAGGAAGATTACAAAAATACAGTTAAATATTTTGTTGAAAATAAAATATTTGTTATAGCAATTATTTTGGTAACAATATTAAGTTTTGGCTTTACTATAACAAATTCATCAGTAGGAATGGATGACACAGCTTTTGATAGATATTATGCAGGAAAAGAAATGTTGGCAATAGGAAGATGGGGCGCATATATATTATATCAAATATTAAATATAACAGAATTTATACCATTTTGGTTAGACTTCATAGCAGCAAGTGTAATAATGTTTACAGCAGTATTATGGTGTATATTTTTTAAAAAAAATTTAAAAGAAAAATTATCAATAGGGGCATATCTTGTATTTGCATCAGTGTTTATATCATTTCCAATAATAAATGAAATATTTATATTTGAAAATTGCAATATTGCAGTTATGTTAGGTACTTTCTTAGCATCATTAGGAGTAATGTTATTTTATGAAAATTATAACAATATTCATAAAAAAAGTATATATGTATTATCAGCGCTAATATTAACATTTGCAATATCAATGTACGAGGCTTGTACACAGGTAATGCTAGTTTCAATTTGCATGACATCAATTTTAATGATATATACAGATAAAAATAAAAAAATAAAAGACATATTTAAATATATTTTTTGTGCGTTAGGAATTGTTGCAATAAGTGTGGTTTTAGACCAAATTGTTGTAAAACTAATATATTTAGCGGGTGTTAAAACTTCAGATGTAGCAGAAAAACAAATAAACTGGGGAAGTTATGGAATATTAGAAAGTTTGCAATTAATAGTGTTAAACATTATAAATGCAATAAAAAATATCAAATATTATCCAGTATTAATATTTGACGTTGCATCAATAATAGGACTTACAATAGGAATTTTGCAATCAGATAAAAACAAAAATTGGATGATTTTAGTAATATTTATAGCAATGTTTTTATCAAATTTTGCCATAAGTATATTACAACTTGGTTCTGTTTTATATCGAACATGTACATCTTGGGGATTATTTGTTGCTATTATTATGATGGCAGTATATTATTTCTTAAATGAATATAAAATAACAAAAATATTAGCAAGTATAGCAATTACAATTTTAGTATTACAACAAACAGTATCATTAAATAAATTATTTTATAATGATTATAAAAGATATCAAAAAGATTTGCATATTGCCTATGATTTGGTGTATAATTTGGAAAAAAATTGTGATATATCAAAACCATTGGTTATTATGGGAACACCATATAAAGGAATGGGAGATTATGGTGCACAATCTAATAGTTTATCTGTTCTATGGTGGGGGAAAAAGGCATTTGATGATAAAGGAAGTGAGTTTATAAAATTCTTAAATTCACTTGGATATAGTTTCCAAAATCCTACAGATGAGGAATATGAAAAAGGAAAAATAGAGGCAGAAAATATGGAAAGATACCCTAAAGATGGTTCTATTAGAGAATTAGATGATTGCATCATTATTAATTTTTAAAATTTAGGGATTGGGGGACGGGTCTTAAAATCCCTAAAAATTTAATAAATAAAAAATTAGGGATTTTAAGACCCGTCCCCTAATCCCTAAAAATTCAGGAGGATAAAATTTTGAAAAAACTAGTATTGATAGACGGAAATAGTATAATGAATAGAGCATTTTATGGAATAATGGGTAGTAAAGCATTGACAACAAAAGATGGAAAATACACAAATGCTATTTATGGATTTCTGGCAATTTTATTTAAATTACTAGAAGAGGAAAAGCCGGATTATATTGGTGTAACATTTGACTTAAAGGCACCAACGGCGAGACATAAAATGTATGAAGGATATAAAGCAAATAGAAAAGGGATGCCAACAGAACTTGCAGAGCAAATGCCAATTATAAAAGATGTTCTAAGAGCGATGAATATTGATATAATTGAAAAAGAAGGTTATGAAGGTGATGATGTAATTGGTACACTTTCTAGATATGGGGAACAAAAAGGTCTTGAGGTTGTAATACTTTCAGGAGATAGAGATACCTTCCAATTGGCAACAGATAATGTAAGAATAAATATTCCTAGAACGAAAGGCGGAAAAACAGAAACTGAAATATTCAATAGAGAAAAAGTAAAAGAAGTTTATGGAATTGAGCCAAAGCAATTAATAGAAGTTAAAGGTTTGCAGGGTGATGCATCTGATAACATTCCAGGTGTTCCAGGAATTGGTGAAAAAACGGCACTTTCTTTGGTTCAAAAATATGAAACAATTGATAATTTGTATAAAAAATTGGAGTCTGGAGAAGCAGACGTAAAGGGAAAACAAAAAGAAAAACTAGAGCAAAATAAAGATTTAGCATATCTTTCAAGAACATTAGGAGAGATTAATACTAAAGTTCCTATTGAAGATACTTTGGAAGAGTTAAAACTTGAAGAATGGGACAAGCTAAAAGTTTTAGAACTATTTAAAGAGTTGAATTTTAAAAGATATATAGATAGATTTAATTTACAAAATGAAGCCGGAAAAGGTGATAATTTTAGTGAAGAAAATAATATAGAGAATCAATATAAAGTTGTAGAAAAATCAATAGAAGAAATAAAAACTATTATTGAAAAACAAGGTAAAATGATTTTTTATATAGAAACTGAAAAAGTTAATGACGAAGATAAAATTATAAAGGAAAAAATAACAGGAATTTCAATTTTCAATTCTTCTGAAAATGAAGCATATTATATAGATATAAAAAATGTGGGAAAAATCCAAGAATTAAAAGAAATTTTTGAAAATGATAAAATACTAAAAATTGGCATAGATTTGGGAAGAGTTTATATACTATTAAGACAAGAGGGAATAGACTTTAAAGGAATAAATTATGATGCAAGTATTGCTGCATACATTTTAAATCCAACAAATAATAAACTAAAATTAACTGATTTAGCAGAACAATATTTAGAAATAGATGTTAATGAAATTTTAGGAGATTCAAAATCTTCAAAAGTAGAACAAATCAATTTATTTGATGCAATGCAAGGTGCGGGGCTATCGGGTTCAAATGAAGAGAAGTCAGAAGAAGAAAAAATTAAAGAAGAACAAGAAAAGACTCAAAAAGCGGAAGAAAAAAAATGTACATTATATGCATATATAATTTATAAATTACAAGAAATTACAATGAAAAAACTAGAAGAAATAAATGCGGTAGATTTATTTAACAACATAGATATGCCAACAGTAACAGTTCTTGCAAATATGCAATGGAATGGGATGTATGCAGATTTAGAGGAACTTAATAAATTTGGAAAACAATTAAAAGAACAACTAGAAATAAAAACAAAAATGATATATGAAATGGCCGGAGAAGAATTTAATATAAATTCAACAAAACAATTAGGTGAAATATTATTTGAAAAAATGAAATTACCAGTTGTAAAGAAAACAAAAAGTGGATATTCAACAGATGTAGATGTATTAGAAAAATTAAAATCAGAAGACCCAATAATATCAGAAATATTAGATTATAGACAATTAATGAAATTAAATTCAACATATGTTGAGGGGCTAAAGCCATATATCAACCCAAAAACAAAAAGAATACATTCATTCTTCCATCAAACAATAACAGCAACAGGAAGAATAAGTTCAACAGAACCAAACTTGCAAAATATACCAACAAGATTTGAGTTAGGAAAACAAGTTAGAAAAATATTTAAACCAGAACCAGGAAAGGTTTACATTGATGCCGATTATTCACAAATTGAATTAAGAGTTTTAGCACATATGTCAGAGGACACACATATGGTTCAAGCATTTAAAGATGGAGAAGACATTCACAGGCAAGCAGCTTCAAAGGTATTTAAAACACCAATGGAGGAAGTAACCAAAGAACAAAGAAGTAATGCAAAAGCAGTAAACTTCGGAATTGTTTATGGAATAAGTGATTTTGGACTAGGAGAACAATTAGGAATATCAAGAAAAATAGCAAAACAATATATAGAAGAATATTTGCAAGAATATGCTGGAATAAAGAACTTTATGGATGATATGAAAGAAAAAGCAAAAGAAACTGGATATGTAGAAACATTATTTAACAGAAGAAGATATATTCCAGAACTAAAATCTAATAATTATATGGTAAGACAATTTGGAGAAAGAGCTGCAATGAACACACCAATACAAGGAACAGCAGCAGACATTATGAAAATTGCTATGATAAATGTGTATAAAAAATTGATAGAAGAAAATTTAGAGGCTAAAATAGTTTTACAAGTTCATGATGAAATGATGATAGAGGCACCTTTAGCAGAGGCAGAAAAAGTAAAAGAAATTGTTAAAACAGAAATGGAAAGTGCAATAAAACTTAATGTGCCACTAATTGCGGAAGTTTCTGAAGCAGAAAATTGGTACGAATGCAAATAAAGCATTTGCTTTTCGATTATTGGGGATGTTCTTAAATTGGTTGGACCACCCAATGGTCGAAAAATAAAAGAAAAGGAGTGATTAAAGATGTTTATTGTAAATATAACGAAAAAGCAAATAATAACTGTAGCAATAATACTAATTTTATGTATTTTAATAGCATTTTTAAACATTCCTATTAGAATACAAAAAATAATATACAAAAAAGATTATCAAGAATATGTTCAGAAATATTCTCAAGAATATGATGTTGACGAAAATTTAGTGTATGCGTTAATAAAAGCAGAAAGTAATTTTAATGCAAATGCTGAATCTGGAAAAGGTGCAATAGGGCTAATGCAATTGATGGAAAGCACAGCACAAGATGTTTGTAAAAAGACAGATTTGAATATTTCAAATGAGGACTTAAAAAATAAACTATTAGAACCTGAAATAAATATAAATATAGGAACAAAATATTTATCAATATTGATACAAAAATATGGAAATGTTGAAATTGCAATAACAGCGTATAATGCTGGTATTGGTACAGTTGATACTTGGATAGAAAAGGGAATAATAAAAGCAGATGGTTCAGATGTTGAGAATATTCCTTATAAAGAAACCAATAATTATGTTAGAAAAATATTAAGAGATTACAAAATCTACACTAATTTAGAATAGTGTAGATTTTATAATTACAAATACTTTTTTAGTGTTTCAACACTATCTTCTTGCATAACAACAAAATCATTCAAAATATTTTTAACATCAGGTTCAATATTTTGATTTTGATTTAGCAAACGACGACCCTCAATAATACCCATATTAGTACCTTGCATAAGTAATTCAGAAAGCTTAGAAGTAGTATCATCAACCATAGTTTTCATTTGAATACCATACCAAGTCATCATTTTATTCATAGCATTTGTTTCATGAGGTTCTTTACTACTATAATTATCATATAAATTATTCACTCTATTAGAAATATCTTTATATTTATTATATTCTGTATCTAAAACTTGTTTAAAATCATTATCTTCAACTTTTTTTGAAACATATGAAATTGCATCCATTCCCATAGTTGCACCTTTATTAACTTCATCTAAAATATTTAAATTTTGATTTTCCATGTTTTTTAAACCTCCTAACATTATTATAAACAGAAATTCGAAAATTATACAAAAATACTGGACAAATGACAAAAAATGAAATAAAATATTATAGTAAAAAAAGGACATAATAAACGTAAAAGTTTTTAACAACAAAAAAGGAGAAAAGCATGATTTTAGAACAATTAATTTTTACAGTATTAGCATTTGGAATATTTGTATATATGTTTTTTAAAATGTTTAAAGAAAATGACACAAATTATATAGGAATTTTAATAATTGAAGCAATAGGAATATCCTTAAACTTTGTGGAAGTATTAAAAAGAATAGAATTCGGACCATTTTGGACAATAATAAAATACATATTGGCAATATTGATACCAATAGCAATAATGATATTAGATAAAAAACAAATACCATTAATACAAATTTTAAGTGTAGTAAAAGCAAAATTTTATTTAAAACTAGGAAACAACAAAAAGGCAAAAGAACAATTAATAAACCTAGTAAGCAAATATCCAGAAAACTATATAGGGCATAAAATGTTAGCAGAAATTTACGAGTTAGAAGGTGGAATGAGAAAAGCAATTGATGAATATGTACAAGCAATTGATGCGAATAAACAAGATTACGACTCATATTATAAAATTGCAGAATTATTAAATAATTTAGAAAAGCCTGATGAGGCAGCAGAAATGTTATTTAATTTATTAAATAAAAAACCTGATTATTATAATGCAACAGAACTTTTAGGTGAAATATTATTATCAAAAGAGATGTACAAAGAAGCAGTAAATGTATATCAAAATGCTTTAAAATTTAATCCATTAAGTTTTGACTTAAATTATAATTTAGGAATTGCATATACAATGTTAAATGACTTCCAAAATGCAAAAATATGTTATGAGAGAGCAGCAGATATAAATTCACTTTCATATAATTCAAAATATTCATTGGCAGAAATTGCTTTGATTTATAAAGAATTAGAGGAGGCTGAAAAATACTTTATGGAAGCATTGGAAGATGAAGATCTTTCGGCAGATAGTTATTTTGAACTTTCAAAAATAGCAATGATAAAAAATGATAAAGAAAAGGCAATACAATATGCAAATGTTGCAATAGATATTGATGCGGCAAAAGTAGTACCTAAAATAAAAAAAGATCCAATTTTTATACCAGTTATTGCAAGAATTTCAATGCCATTTAATATCAATGTAAATGAAGAAATAGAACATAAATTAACTGAAAAAGAATTGATGGCAAAAGAACATTTGGAAGATATGTTTGATATTACTAGAAATTTGAGTTATGCTGATATTAAATTGTTAAAAAATGAACCAGAAGGCAGAAAACCAAAAAGTATAGAAGAAAATCAAAATGAAAATCAAAAACAGAGGGATTTTTAATAGTTATATTTTAGGGTTTTATATTTAAAAATAAAAAAACTCATAAAATTCACAAAATTTAATATACTAATAAAAGAATACAATTGTGATTATAAAAAATATAATTGTAATAAAAGTATTTTAGAAAGAGTGATTTTATGAGTACAAATTTTACGGTTGTAGGTGGAGATTTAAGAATAATAAAACTTGCTAAAATGTTGGCAGACGATGGAAACAAAATATATACATTTGGTGTAGAAAAAGCAGAAGAACTAAAAGAAAACAAAAATATCATTATGTGCAATAAATTGCAAGAGGCTGTTAAAAATTCAGAAATAATAATAGGGCCAATTCCATTTTCAAGTAATGGGAAAGATATAAATGCACCATTTAGTGATAACACAATATCAATAAGGGAACTTATGCATGTAATAAATGCAAAAATTTTAATTGCAGGAAGCATAACACCTGATGTATATGACTTAGCAAATGATGAGTATATAGAAATTATTGATATAATGAAAAGGGAAGAATTAGCAGTTTTAAATACAGTCTCAACTGCTGAAGGTACAATAGAAATAATTATTGCAAATACTAATAAAATAATTCATGGAAGTAAAGTTCTAATCTTGGGATTTGGAAGAATAGGAAAAGTATTAGCAAGAAAACTTGCGGGTCTTTCAGCAAAAGTTACATGTGCTGCAAGAAAAGACGAAGATTTAGCATGGATTAGGGCGTATGGACACATGGAAACAAACATAAATACAATAGGTGAAAATTTATCAGATTTTGATGTTATTATAAATACGGTACCACATTTAGTATTAACAGAAGAACGCATAAAATATGTAAGAGATGATTGTTTATTAGTTGATTTAGCGTCAAACCCAGGTGGGATTGATAAAAAGGCTGCAAAAAATAAAAATCTAAAATTGATTTGGGCATTAGCATTGCCAGGAAAAGTTGCACCTGTTACAACAGCAGAATTTATAAAAGATACAGTTTATAATATTTTGAAAGAAATATATAAAAAATAGTTATAATTAAAATTATTATTGTAGTTAAAAATAATGTGCTATTATTATGCAATATAATTATTTAATTATAACTAAATAAAAAACGAAAGAGAGGAACAAAAAATGAACGAAATTTTTCAAGCACTAATTTTAGGAATAGTTCAAGGACTAACAGAGTTATTACCAATATCAAGCTCAGCACATTTAAACTTATTTCCATGGATATTTGGATGGAACGAAATAAGCCCATCATTTGATGTGGCATTACATATAGGAACATTATTTGCAATAGTTCTATTTTTCTTTAAAGACTGGGTAAATCTAATAAAAGGAGGATATAACCAAGTTATCAAAAAGAAAAAATCAACAGATGGTAAAATCTTTTGGTACATAGTAATATCAACAATTCCAACAGGAATTTTATGCTTGGTATTAGATAAACTTTCAGAAAAATTAATAGAAAAATTAGCAACTACATTTAGTGTACAAGAAAAACTTATAGAAATGTTTATGATAGCAATAGCACTAATTGTAATGGGCATAATTTTATATGTTGTAGACAAAAAATCAAAATCTGAAGTAGAATATAAAGATATAACATTTAAACAATCACTTTGGATAGCAATGTCACAAGCACTTGCTGCTGCATTCCCAGGAGTATCAAGATCTGGAATTACAATGACAGTAGGTAGAGGAATGGGATTAAAGAGAGAATCTGTAGCAAAATATTCTTTCTTATTATCAACACCAGTTGTTGCGGCTGCTGCATTAGTTGATTTAAAAGATTTTGTATTTGGTCCTGCATTTTTTGTAGGTGTATTTGCTAGTTTTATAGTTGGTGTTTTGGTAATTAAATTTTTACTTAATTATTTACAAAAAGGCAGTTTTAAAGTATTTGCAGTATATAGAGTAATTTTGGGACTATTTGTAATTGGATTATGTATTTCAAGATTATAAAATTCTATACATATTATTAAAAGGTATCATTCTTTAATAGGTGATACCTTTTAATTAGACATAAAAAAATCCTGTTTATATTAACAGGATTTATTTCATACTATTTTTTACTACAACATATTTAATTCCACATGCAACTGCAATTACTAAAACGATTCCTATAAAACTAAAGAATATAGTTGATCCTGCTTTTGGTAATACAGTAGGTAACTTTTCTGTAAGTTTAACTTGTGGTGTTATATCAGTTGACTTTGTATCAGTTTTATTATCTGAATCTGTATAAGTAACATCAAGTTTTGTATTTGTATCTAAAACTTTGTTTACAATATTTGTATCGTAATTTGTTTTTAATTTTAATTTGTATTGAACTATAGCAGTTTCACCAGATTTTAATTCTGGAATAGTCCATGTAATTGAATTTGTTGTTGTATCAATTTTGTCTGATATTGTACCAATATTTGGTTCTTTTACATATGAAAAATCGAAGTTTTTAACAATTTCATCTGTAAAGTAATCTTTAACATTTATATTTGTAATTGATTTTGAAATAGGTAGTAAGTCTTTATAAATGTTTGTAATAGTATCTGTTATTTTATCATCAGATATATAATAAAAGTTTCCTATTGTTGGTTTTGCTTGTGTACCAAAAATTTCTTCTACGATTTGGTTATAAGTTTTTGTTGAAGGATTTGCTACTGCATCTCCATCTGTAATACCTGTAAGCATAATATAAATATTATCTGCTACACTTGAAAGTGATTGTAATTCTGTTTTTGTTTTTGTTATAACATCATCTGAATAATATTGTTTGTTGTAATTTAATGCAACGTTTGGAACACCATCAGATAAAACAATTATATATTTATGTGCTTTATCTGTATCATTTGTAAATTGTGATTTTGCTAAATTAATTCCAGCTTGTAAGTCTGTTCTTGGACCTGTATATTCAATATTAGAAATTGCAGTATTTAATGTATCTGCATCATTGCTTAATGCAGAAACTAAATTTGCATCTTTTTTTGTTCCTTCGTTTGAAACTTCAGTTGCTGTTGAAAAACTTACAACTCCAATTTTTAATTTTGTGTTATCTTTTAAAAGATTTGTAATTAATGTTTTTGCAGATTCTGTTACAAATTCTTTTCTTGTTTTATCTGCAGTAACCTTATTATCAATCATACTTTTTGAGTTATCTAGAACAAGCATTACTTCACCTGTTGGTTTAGAAGAACCTTCGTTATTTGTAACTTTTAATTGTAAAGTTATTTCTTTATTGTCTAAGTCTTTTGATATTATGCTTCTTTCTACAATTGAATTATCACCATAATTGATTGTTGCTGTTGGCTCTTTTATGACAGACATTGTTACATCTGCATATGCTGCACTTGATATTGTTGTAATTAGTGCTATTAATAAAAATAGTGTTAATAAAATTTTTGTTTTTTTCATTTGAATCCTTCTTTCTTTTTTTAAAATTTACATACACATATATTGTAAAACAAAAAATCGAAAAAAACAACCGTTTTTTTCGATTTTTATGGTAAAATTTTTTATGCCATTTTTTGTGTATTGTTTGAAGTATCACCATCTTCTAAAGGAGCAAATAATAATCTTATATCAATTTCTAGTGCTTGTGCAATTTTTGAAAGTGTATCTAAAGAAAATGTATTTCTACAGGCACTTTTTGATTCTATTTTTCGTATAAATTCATAACTAAAAAATGTTTTGTTTGCTAATTGTAATTGTGTTAGACCTTTTATTTTTCTTTGTTTTTTTATGTTTTGACCAACTAAATAATAAATATCTTTTTCCATTTCTTCTCCAATTTCCTTTTATTACAATATTATAATATTTATTAATATTATCAAAAAATACACGACAAAATGTTGCAATATACCACCGGCTTGTGTTATAATTTTTTTGGAATTAGAAAATATACAAAAGAGGAGGGAAAAAATTTTAGTGTATTAAAATTGGAAAATCACAAATAATAAGAAAAATTAAGGAAAAAACAAAGGAGGATTTTATAGTAATGTTAAGAAAAGAAAATAAAGGTATAACACTTGTGGCGTTAGTGATTACAATTATTATTTTATTGATATTAGCCGGTATTTCGATATCTGCGTTAACGAATACTGGAATATTTGAAAAAGCGAAAGATGCAAAAGAAAAAAGTGAAGTTGCGGAAAAACAACAAAGTGAAACATTAGATAGTTATGAAAAAGAATTAAATAAATATACGTCAGATAATTTAGAAGAAAATATAGGAGTGAAATTTGAAAAAAATACTGAGTTACATGATAAAAATGGAGCAAAAATAATAGTTCCAGCAGGGTTTAAGGTAGTAAATACAGATGATTTAACAGTAGAAAAAGGAATTGTTGTAGAAGATAGTAAAGGTAATCAATATGTGTGGATACCATGTACTACAGAAGATTCTAAATCTCAATTACAGTTTAAAAGAACAGAATGGGATGTTGAAGTAGATGGGGCAGATAACAGTAGGGCATCAAAAGATGAACTAACATTAACTTGTCCAGAAAATTATAGTGACAATGGATTGACTTATGCAGTGGTTAATGAGATAGTCGCTCAAGTAAAAGCGGAAAAGGATAGTGTACGCAGAAATGGTGGATATTATATAGGAAGATATGAAGTAGGAGATGAAAATGGAACAGGAACAGCAGTAATAAAGGCTGATCAAACTCCTATGGCAAATATTATTTGGAGTACTGCATATAGTAAAGCAAAAGGGATTGGTGGAGGAACAGGTGCAACAACATATTTATGTTCAAGTTATGCTTGGGATACTGCAATTAATTTTATACAAAATAATGGATTCCAAAATTATGCAAAGGCAAGAGAAGATAGTTATAATGAGAACTGGTTTGATAAAAATGTTAAAGATTCAACAGGAAAAATAATAAAAGCAGCAAATAAGGCCGAAAGACTTTCAACAGGAAAAACAACTCCAAAATGTAATATTTATGATATGGGAGGAAATGTAGCAGAATTTACAACAGAAGTAATGCCAAGTACTAGCGAGCCGGTGGTGTTGCGCGGTGGTTATTATCATAGCTTTCGTCCAGCAGGTCAACGCTTTGACCGTAGTACATCCTATGCTTCTAGCACTTATGGGCTTCGTGCCACTTTATTCTTAAAATAATAAAACATTATAAATATTAAAAGATTAGAGATTTGGAGATAGTCAGAAATTGTCAGGCTAAAAAATGTAAAAAAATAGCATATTAAATATTGCAATGCAATATTTGGTATGCTATAATTTTTTTATATATTAGGAAAGTTATGCAACTTTCCTAATATATAAAATCACATTGCACAGAAAATTTATTTCATAAATTTTCGCGCGCGAACAAATTTACTGAAAATTTCAATTTTTTTGAGTATGATAAAAAGTAGAGTTAAGACTGAAAATTGAAAATTTTCAGATTTGTTCTAAATAAAAACATAGGAGGAACAGAAATGAAACAAAAAATAACATTAGGAAGAACAAAAGACAATAAGAAAAAAATAAAAAAAATATTAATAATTATAATAGCAATAATATTAATAGGAACAATAGCATACAACATAAGCAACAACATAATAGTGGACAAAAATAAAAGCATAAACTTAGTAATAAACAACAAAAACGTAACATCAAACCTAAAAAAAGAAATACTAATAGAAGAAGATAACATATATATATCAAAACAAGATTTAGGAAACTTCTTTGACAAATATATATATGAAGACACAGAAAACAACAACATAGTAACAACATATAACAACAAAATAGCATCAATAAGTTTGGAAAAAAACAAAATAAACATAAATGGATCAACAAAAAACACATATGCACATGCAGAAAATAAAGAAGGAACAATTTATGTACCAATAACAGAATTAGAAGATGTATATGGAATAGAAATAAAATATTTGCCAGACTCAAAAGTTCTAACAATTGATTCAACATCTAAAGAACAAAAAAAAGGAATTATAACAAAAAATGTGTCAGTAAAATCATCAACAAAATTCATATCTAAAACAATAGATAAAGTAAAAAAAGGAAGTTATGTTATAGTTGTTTCAGAAGATAAAGGATACACAAAGATTAGAACAGAAAACGGAAAAGTTGGATATGTTAAAACAAATAAAGTTGCAAATACAGTTGTGGTAAGAGAAGAAATGCAAGAAACAAAACAAATTGAAGGCAAAGTTAATATGGTGTGGGACTACTATTCAGAAGTAGCCTCTGCACCAGATAGAACAGGAGTAACAATGGACGGAGTAAATGTTGTTTCACCTGCATTCTTCCATCTAAATACAAGTGGTGAACTAACAGAAAATGTTGGTACCCAAGGACAAGCATATATTGATTGGGCACATTCAAATGGATATAAAGTATGGCCAATGGTACAAAATGCAGGAAATGGAATGTTAAATGTTACATCAAATATAATGAATGACTATAATAAAAGACAAAAATTAATAAATCAAATTGTAAACTATTGTGTAAAATACAAATTAGATGGAATAAATATTGATTTTGAAAACATGAAAAAAGAAGATAAAGATATGTATTCAAGGTTTATTATAGAATTAACACCAAGATTGAAAGACATGGGAATAGTTGTGTCTGTGGATGTAACTGCACCAGATGGATCTGAAACATGGTCATTATGTTTTGACAGAAATGTAATAGGAGATGTTGCAGACTATATAATATTTATGGCATATGACCAATATGGAACATCAAGCAATAAATCTGGAACAACCGCTGGATATGATTGGGTAAACTTAAGTTTAAACAAATTTTTAAAAACAGAAGAAATAGAAAGCAATAAAATAATTTTAGCAATACCATTATATACAAGATTATGGACAGAAGATAGTTCAGGTAAAGTTGTAAAACAAAGTACAGTATCAATGAAAAATATTGATAGTATTCTTCCAAGTGGTGTAAATAAGCAATGGGACGACAACTTAAAACAATACTATGTTGAATATCAAGATGGTCAATATACTAAGAAAATGTGGATAGAAGATGAAAAATCTCTAAAGGAAAAAATTAATTTAATAAATAGCAATAATTTAGGAGGAGTTGCATCTTGGGAAAAAGGGATGGAAACAGATAATTTTTGGACATTTTTAAAAGAAAACCTTGACTTTTAGGTATATAAAAAGATATAATGTCTAAAAGTAACACGGAGGTATTTAAGACAAATGCAAAATAGTAACATATATTATACAACAGAAAAATATGCAAACTTAACAGATGAACAAATAATATCTCAGATAAAAGATGGAGACGAACAAGCCTTAACATTTTTGCTAGATAAATACAAAGATTTGGTAAACACCAAAGTTGGAAAATATTTTATAATTGGAGCAGAAAGAGAAGATATTGTTCAAGAAGGAATGATTGGCTTATATAAAGCAATAAAGGGTTTTGATAATTGCAAACAAAATACATTTAAGACATTTGCTAATTTATGTATAGAAAGGCAATTAATAACTGCAATAAAAAGTTCTAATAGACAAAAACATATGCCATTAAACTCATATTTGTCATTAAATACATCTGCTTATGATGATGAAGGTGACGGAACAGAATTATTAGAAACTTTTGAAGTTAATACTATAGAGGATCCTTTAGAAACAATAATGAAACAAGAATCTTTTAACGAAATACAAAATGCAGTGCAAAAATCTTTAAGTAAATTTGAAGGACAAGTTTTAGAAAGATATATGCAAGGCGAAAGTTATGAAGTTATTGCAAAAAGACTTGATACTCCTGTAAAATCAGTTGATAATGCAATACAAAGAATTAGAAAAAAAGCAATTAAAAATTTATTTTAAAAAATAAAGGTTGATTTAGAAAAAGATAATTGAATTTAAGACTATTCTTTCTAAATCAACCTTATAAAAAATATGCTTGCATAGCTCAGTTGGTAGAGTGCAGCCTTGGTAAGGCTGAGGTCACGGGTTCAATTCCCGTTGTAAGCTCCAAAAAAATTTAAAAAACTATTGACAAACCTTTGTCAATAGTGGTATAATAATTTGCAGTTACAAGAAGAAGCAAAAACTTCTCACCTTAGTTATATAAACAAAAGGTTAGAAATAAATTAAATTTATGGGAGAAATCTCAAATTTATTTTTGCGGTAATTGACTTGTAACAAAAGTCAATTTTTTTTATGGAGGTGTTTTAATATAAAACAAGAATTACCAATTAATGGTCAAATAAGAGAAAAAGAAGTTCAATTAATAGGGGCGAATGGTGAAAAACTAGGAATAATCTCAACAAGAGAGGCTTTAGATAAAGCAGCAGAACAAAACTTAGACTTAGTATTAGTTGCACCAAATTCAAAACCAGTAGTTTGTAAAATAATGAACTATGGAAAATATAAATTTGAACAAGCAAAAAAAGAAAAAGAGGCTAAGAAAAAACAAAAAAGCCTTGAATTAAAGGAATTAAGAGTAACTCCTAATATTGAAGAACATGATTTTGAATTTAAAGCAAAAAATGCTAGAAAATTCTTAGTAGATGGAAACAAAGTAAAAATAACAGTAAGATTTAGGGGAAGAGAAGTTAATAATTCAAAAGCAGGAGAACTTGTTTTAAGAAACTTCATAGAAAAACTAGAAGATGTGGCAGTAGTAGAAAAACAACCTAAATTAGAAGGTAGAAATATGTTTACAATTTTAGCTAAAAAAGTGTAGAAATATACTTTAATATAAAAATATACACCAGAAAAACTGGTAATAAAATCGTTTAATCAAAAGCGAAATGAAAGGAAGGTAAATCTAATGGCAAAATTAAAAACAAATAAGGCTGCAAAAAAAAGATATTCATTAACAGCTACAGGAAAAATTAAAAGAACAAAATCTAACAGAAGACATTTATTAGCAAATAAAACAAAAAGACAAAAAAAATCTGGAAAAGTTCAAAATGCATATGCAAGCAAAACTTGCGAAAATACAATTAAAAAATTATTACCATATGGTGGATAATATCTAATTTTGAAATTTGATTAAAAATCATTTGATAGACGAAAAGAAAGTGAGGAAATTAAAATGGCAAGAGTAAAAACAGCAAGAACAACAAGAGCAAGACATAAAAAAATATTAAAACAAGCAAAAGGATATTTTGGAGCAAAACACTATAGATTCAGAAATGCAAATCAAGCAGTTATGAAATCTTTATCTTATGCGTATGTAGGAAGAAAAGATAAAAAGAGTGATTTCAGAAAATTATGGATAACAAGAATTAATGCTGCTGCAAGAATGAATGGAACAACATATAGCAAAATGATTGCTGGTCTTAAAAAAGCTAATGTAACAATAAACAGAAAAATGTTAGCAGAAATAGCAGTTAGTGATCCAAAAGCATTTGCAGAAATAGCCGAAATAGCAAAAAAAGCATAATTTAGTTAAAAAACGTTTAACCTTAAAAAATAAGGAAACGTTTTTTTTATTGTAATTTAATTTTATTGTTTTTTCATTTTTGGCTTTGAAATTAAAGATGCTAAATATCCAAAAAATACTGCAGCAGCAATACCTCCGGCAGATGCGGCGACACCGCCTGTAAAAGCACCAACTAATCCATGTTGTTGAACACCCTCAATAGCACCTTTTGCCAAATTATAGCCAAAGCCTGTAAGTGGAACTGTGGCACCTGCTCCTGCAAAATCAACCAAATATTTATAGATGCCAAGACCACCTAAAATGCAGCCTGTTGTTACAAAACTGACTAAAATTCTTGCAGGTGTTAATTTTGTTTTATCAATTAATATCTGTCCAATAACACAAATTAATCCACCAACAACAAAACATTTTAAAAGAGATAACCAATTAAAAACATTTAACCAATTAATATTCATAGTAAATTTAACTCCTATCTTAAAAACTATATTTCAATACTAATAGCATGAGCAATTCCGGGTATAGATTCACCTTGTTGTGAACTTGTAGAATTCATTAATGCGCCTGTAGCAATTAATAATAATTTTTTAATTTTCTTTTCGCGTAACTGCTTAAACAAATAACCAGAAAATACAGTACCACAACATGCACATCCACTTCCACCGGAATGAGTATCTTGACTATTTTTATCAAAAATTAAAACACCACAATCATTGTAATTTTGCTTTATATTATATCCTTGAGATTTAGCAATATCAATTGCAATTTCTTTTCCGATATGTCCTAAATCACCACTTATAATTGCATCATAGTAATTAGGTGACCTACCGGTATCTTGAAAGTGTGTAATTAAAGTATTTACAAATGCTGGACTCATTGCAGCCCCCATGTTATTTGCATCTTTTATACCCATATCAACAATTTTTCCAGGCGTTATATGTGTAATATATGGACCTGTACCATTTTTAGAAATGATTGCTGCACCACTCCCTGTAACTGTCCACTGTGCGGTTGGTGGACGCTGATTTCCAAGTTCAAGTGGAAATCTAAATTGTTTTTCTGCACTACAAAAATGGCTAGAAGTAGCACATAAAGCATTGGTTGCAAAACTTTCTGTTGCGATTGCTGCCAATGACATTGATTCAACAAATGTAGAACATGCTCCAAAAACACCGAAAAATGGAATGTTTAATTCTCTAAGTCCAAAACTTGAAGATATACATTGATTAAGTAAGTCACCTGCAAAGCAACAATCAATTTGTTCAGAGGGAATACCGGACTTATTAATAACAGAAGTTACTGTTTCTTTTATAATTTTACTTTCGGCTTTTTCCCAAGTTTTTTCACCCCAAAATTCGTCATCTAATGTTTGGTCAAAATATTTTGCTAGAGGACCTTGAGATTCTTTTGGACCAACTATAGAACTACATTCTGTGATAGTTGGAGGGTTGTCAAATTTTATAGTTTGTTTTCCTATTTTTTTCAAAAAATCAACTCCTTTGAGATATTAAATATTTAAAATTAAATATATGAGCCCAACGGCTATAGAAGTAGAAATACCGAATACAAGAACAGGACCTGCTACGGTAAACATTTTACCACCAACTCCCATAACATAACCTTCGGATTTGTATTCCATTGCAGGTGAAACAATTGAATTTGCGAAACCTGTAATTGGAACTAATGAGCCAGCACCTGCAAATTTTCCGATTTTATTAAAAATATTTAATCCTGTTAAAAATGCGGAAATTGCAATTAAAATTATTGATACTATTGTTCCAGATGTTGTTTGGTCAAAACCGCGTTCTTTACATATGTTCATTATTATTTGGCCAATTGTACAAATTAATCCTCCAACCCAGAATGCATTAAAACAGTTTTTTAATATTGGGGAATTTGGAGATTTCTTGTTTACATATTCTTGATATGTTTTCTTTGTTTCTATGGGATTAATTTTATTTTTATCCATTGTAGACCTCCTAAAAATCATTTGTTAATATATTTTCCGTTTTTTGAAAAAATATACATTGTAACAATTTTATATTTTAATTTTAAAAATGCTTGTTTCATTAAAAAAAAAGATATATAATCACAATATAAAATTTGAGAAAGGAATAGAAAAAATGATAGACAAAGCAAGAGAATTAACACTAAAAACACTATATAAAATAGACAAAGAGCAAGCATATTCTAATATTGCACTAAATGATGAAATAAAACAAAACAGAACAAAATTAAACGAAAAAGACATTGGTTTGATATCAGAATTAGTTTATGGAGTAACAACTTGGAAATTAACAATAGACGAAATTATAAAAAAATATTCAAAAATAAAACTAAAAAAAATATCACCATGGATAATAAATATATTAAGAATGGGAACATATCAAATAATTTTTTTAGACAAAATTCCAAAATCAGCTGCAGTAAATGAAAGTGTAAATTTAGCCAAAAGGTATGGGCACTCATCAAGTTCGAATTTTGTAAATGCAATTTTAAGAAAAGTAGAAAAAAATGATTATGAGGAACTTTACAAAATAGAAAATGATGTAGAAAGAATATCTAAAACAACATCGATGCCAGAATGGATTGTAGAAGAATTAATTGGAAATTATGGAAAATGCAAAGCAGAAGAAATATGTAAAAATTCTAATTTAAAATCTAAAGTTGCAATAAGAATAAATACGTTAAAGACTACAGAAGATGAATTAATAAAAGGATTAGAAGAAAAAAAGATTCTTTATAATAAAACTGAATATGATAATTTTTTGATTTTAGAAAAAGTAAAAAATATTGAAAATATGCAAGAATTTAAAGAAGGATATTTTACAATTCAGGATATATCAGCGGGACAAACTGCAAAAATATTAAATCCTCAACCTGGAGAATATGTTTTAGATGCTTGTTCTGCACCTGGTGGCAAAACTACATATATGGCGGAGTTAATGAAAAATAATGGGAAAATTGAGGCTTGGGATATTCATGAACATAGAACAAAATTAGTAGAGAAAAATGCAAAAAGACTTGGTATTGATATTATTGATACAAAAGTAAAAGATGCAACAGTATATGATGAAAATTTGAATGAAAAATATGACAAAATCTTATTAGATGTTCCATGCTTAGGTATTGGCGTTATAAAAAGAAAGCCAGATATAAAATGGCAAAGAAAAAAAGAAGATGTTGAAGAAATAACAGAAATTCAAAAACAAATATTAAATAATTGTTCAAAATATTTAAAAAAGGGCGGAAATATTGTGTATTCTACATGTAGTATTTTGTGTGCTGAAAATGAGAAAATTATACAAGATTTTTTAGAAAAAAACGAAAATTTTGAAATCGTTGAAAATACTGAAATATGTATATTTCCAGATATGGAAAAAGATGGCTTTTTTATATGTAAAATGCATAAAAAATAACCAATATTACAAGTATATTACAAACATATTACATTTATATTATAAATCGTAAAAAACTATTGACTTTTGTCATAAAAACGGTAAAATAAAAGAGAATTAACTATGTGGCTTTTTGAAAAAAAGAAAAAATAAAACATATAAAAGGAGTAGAAATGTCAACTTGTCTAGGATTATATATAGAGGAAAATATAATTAAATATGCAAAAGTTACTAAAGAACGTGATCAAGTTAAAATAGATGCATTTGGTGTTAAATTTTATGAAAATTTAGATCAAGTTATAAAACAAATCGTTGAGGAAACATTTAGTTACAAAACACCTATTAGCATAAATTTGTCCGAAGAAATGTATAACTATTTTCAAGTATTTGCTTTACTAAGTAAAAAGGATTTACCAAAAGCAATAAAAACTGAGTTTGAATCATATTGCACAGAAAAAAACTATAATCAAAATGTTTTTGAAACAAGATATGCAATAACTTCAAATACTCAAGATAAAGAAAAACTAAAGGTTATACACATTAGTGAAAACAAAATGGAATTGAATAAAATTCTACAAAATTTCGCAAACTTTAAATTACAAAATATAGTACCACTGCCAATGACTATTTCAAATGTATCAGATTTCGAAGAAAATTGTCTAATAGTAAATATAGAAGAAAACACAACTATAACAACAATAATTGATCAAAATGTTTATGATGTAACAAAAATGGAAATTGGAAGTAGAAATTTTTTAGAAAAAATTAATGCAAAAGAAAATTCTTACCAAAAATCATATGAAATATGTAAAGAAACCACAATCTACACATCAGAAGGAAAAGAATTAACTGATAACGAAACAAGTTATTTAGAAGATATAATGCCAACATTATACGAAATAGTTGGAAATGTTAGAAAAATAATGAACGAAAGTTTAGACAGAATATCAAAAGTTTATATAACAGGTGTAGGTGCTTTAATAAATAATATCGATTTATATTTTGAAGAATACTTAGAAGGTGTTAGATGTGAAATTTTAAAACCTAAATTCATAAAAGTAACACCAGATATAAATATAAAAGATTATATTGAAGTAAACTCAGCTATTTCATTAGCACTAAGTGGACTTGGTGTTGGAATAAATGGAATGAATTTTAAAAAAGTTTCTACAGCGGATAAACTAAAAGAGATATTTACAATAGAAGTTGGAAGCAAGAAATCTCAAGTTGGAAGAAAAAATCCACCTAAAATGGTATCTTTGGATTTTGACCAGCCATTAGATAAAATAGAAAAAAATATGATAAGAGGTACAGCAGCACTTGCTATATTACTTGTTGTATATGGAGGATTTTCTTTATTAATAAATAAACAATTAGAAGATAAAACACAAGAAGCAAACGAATCAATATCTTCAACTACAGCACAAATCGGATTGGTAAATAAAGATATTCAAAGTGTACAAAGTAGAACAAGTGATTATACTAAAAAAATAAGTGCTTTACAGGAGAGTAGTAAACAAGTTGATGAAAATAATAGACAGCAAAAAGCAATACCAAATCTATTAAATAGATTAATGTATGTAATGCCATCAGAAGTTCAAATAACTTCAATAAAAAATGACACATCATCACATATTACTATAAGTGCTCAATCATCAAGTTATGCTCAATTAGGATATTTAACTGCAAGTATAAAATCTAATGGGATTTTAACAAGTGTTGTATCTTCATCAGGGCAAAAACAAAATAATTTAGTAACAATAAAGATAGAAGGTGATTTGCCATGAGAAAAATATTAATAGTACTCATTATGGTTGTAATATTAGTTTTTACTGGTGTTACAGTTGTTAATGGAATACAAATTGGAAATTTTGAAATTTTAGGAATATCAAAAGTAAAACAGAAAAATGATGACTTAGATACAACAGTAAAAAAAGCAACAAAATTAGCAAGTACAGATTACCAACAAAAAGTTGATGAACTAAACAGTGCATTAAAAAAATTAGAAGTTGAAAAATCAAATTATGAAGATTTGGCAAATGTTAGCACAGAAAGTGAAATACAAGCAGCCAACAAAACTTATAATACAATTGATTTCCTTTTTGTTAGAATAGAAAATCATGCAAAAAGCGAAGGCGTAACAATTGAAATGAAGGTTACAAGAAGTGCTTCTGGAGAAAGTGATACTTATGATTTAAACTTTAGTGCTACAGGAACTTATACAGGTATAGAGGAATTTATAACAGATCTTGAAGATGATTCTAAATTAGGATTTAAAATAGAAGATTTTTCAATGACTGCAACATCAGGCTCTAATGGTGAACAAGTTGAAGCAACTTTTGTATGTAAAAACATAATTATAAAAGGAATTGAAAATACATCTGCATCATCAGGTTCAATGTCTGGAACAACAAAAATAGATTCTTCAACTGATAATACAAACAGTACTAATACTACAGACAATACAACAACTGATAATACAGTATCAGGTAATACAACAAATTCAGTTAATAAAGCACAATAGATTAAAAATGAAAGGAGTGGTAATGTAATGGCAAAAAGTGAAAATACAAAAGTTGAAAAGAAAAAAAGTGAAAGACAAAAAACAGATACAAAAGCAAGTTTGATTAAAACAAAGAACATTATTAAGGAAATTATTATATTTTTGTTATTAACATTAGCAATTATATTGGTATTAGGGGTTGTACTTTATCAATATGTACCAACAAATAAAATAATACCGGAAACAGTTTCATATACTACTCCGGAAAAAGTAAAGACAGAATTACAAACTGATGAGAATGTTGATACATCTGAAGTTGTGGTTACATATCAAATAGATTCAACAGACTTAAGTAATTATAAAAGAATAAATGAATATGTTTCAGGAAGAAAAAATCCATTTGCATCAACAGGTACTCAAAGTACTACAGGTGGAACAACAGATACATCAAATTCAGGTAATACTTCATCAGTTGGAAGTTCTAATTCTAACTCTGGTACAAGCAGTTCAGGAACATCAAGTGCTTCTGGAAACACATCAAATTCTTCAAGTTCATCTTCTGGATATCTTCCAGATAAAGGAACAAAATAAATTAGTTATTAACATTATATTTATTTTTATAAATATAGTATATATATATTATATCAAAAGAAAAAGGAGGGAATTTTATAATGAAAAGACAAAATGGTATTACATTAGTTGCATTAGTAATAACAATTATAATCCTATTAATATTAGCAGGAATTTCAATTGCTGCATTATCAAACCAAGGTATCTTTACTAAAGCAAAAGAAGCAAAAAATGTTTCAAATACAGCAGCTTATGAACAAAATGATACTTTAGATGCATACGAAAACGAAGTAAATGTATGGTTACATCAACAAAATTAATTTTTAAATTTAATAGAGGCATATGCATTTAAATATGCATATGCCTTTTATAAAAAATAAGAAAAGTAGGAAGTAAAAATGGAAATATTCTTTTATCTTATAATATTTATGATTGGAATAACATTTGGCAGTTTTTATACACTTGCAGTATATAGAATACCAAATGGACAAGATATAACACACACACATTCATATTGCCCAAAATGTAAGCATAAATTAAATATATTAGACTTAATACCAGTATTTAGTTACATATTTTTAGGTGGAAAATGTAGATATTGCAAAGAAAAAATAAGACCAAGATATTTAATATTAGAAACAATATCAGGACTATTTTTTGTAGTAGTTGCATACCTAATGGGACTAAGCATTTTTAATATAGAAACAGCAAAAGTAATAGAATACTCATTCTTTGCACTTTATTTTACATTTATAGTATTAATGGCAGGAATAGACAAGGAATATAGAACGATAAATAAACCAGTATTAATGTATGGTGTAATAATTTCAATTATGTATATAGTATATCTATACATAATAGAAAAAACTAGTATATATAGATATGTTATATATTTAACATTATTTCTAATAATACTTATACTAGATACAATAAGGCTAAAGAAAAAAGCCAAAAATAGTTATACATACTCAATATTAATGGTGATAATAGTAATGGCAGTATTTACAGGAGAATATACAACAATTGCATCAATAGTAACAACATTATTATTAGTTGCAATAACACTATTAATAAAAAAACTAAGAAAAAATAAAACTGTTAAAACAACTGAACAATACAATAAAAATATAAAATTAGGATTATACTTATCAATTGCAAATATTTTATATTTTATATTGATATTATCTTATTACAAATTTATATAAAGGAGTAAAAAGAGTTAGCATGTCAATAAAATCAATAAAAGACGAAAAAGGCCTAACAGGTGTAGATATAGCAATTTCATTGGTAATAGTAACAATGTTTGTAGCAATTATAGCAAATTTGATAGCAAATATAAATTTAGATACAGAAAAAATGGACCGTAAATCAAAAGCTCTTGCATATGCAGTACAAGAAATTGAAACAAGAAGAGCAACAGGTTATATAGAAAAATACAATGGGATGGGAACATCCAAAGAAGGAGAAACCTTAAAAGAAGAAGATATATATAATAATTCTGAATTTACAGGATACCATAAAGTTGTTTCTATAAAAGACGATATACTTGTAGAAAATAGTGGTACAAAAACGGCAGATACTACTAAACAAATCACAGTAGAAGTATTTTATAAATTAGGAAACAAAGAAGAAAGTATAAAAATTTCAACTTATATTTCAAAGGAGTAGAGAATGAAAGGAAATAGAGGTGTAACATTAACATCATTAATTGTCTATATTATAGGAATGTTAATAATGTTAGCAACACTAGCAACATTAAGAACATTTTTTTCAAAAAATGTTGATATAAGAGCAATAAATGATGATACAATACAATATTCAAAATTTGCAAGTGCATTTTCCACAGAAACCAATACAAAAGACAATAAAGTTATAGAATGCCGAACACAAAGAGATGAAAAAGGAGAAAAAGTTAGTTATATAGTTTTTTCATCAGGAAATCAATATACATACATGGAAGACAACCATTCAATATATAAAAACAAATACAAAATTTGTGAAAGCATACAGAATTGTGAATTTTCATTTGATAATAACAAAAATACGATAACAGTTGAATTTAAAACAAATAGCATAGATTTAACAGGGGATAATGCGGTTACATATGCTTTAAAAAAATAGGAGAAAGGATGAATGTACATGGAAATAAAAAGAAGAATGCCAATAGGTGTTGAATTGGTAAAAAGAGGTGTTGCTACGGAAAACGATATTGAAAAAGCATTAGATTACCAAAGAGAACACCCAAATGTTAAATTAGGAGATATTTTACATATATTAAATGTATGTGATGCTGAAACTTTAATAAAAAATATTTCAGAAATTACAGGAGAAAAAGGAATTTTATTAACACCAGAAACTATGAAGGTTAAGCCAACAGATTATTTATCTTTTGATATGTGCAAAAATAATAGATGCTTACCTTTTGAAGTAACAAATGGAAAAATAAAAGTTGCTTTCTCTGATAAAACGGTCAATGGAAAAACAGATCCTGTTAGAATGATATTATTAAATAAAGGTTTAGTTATGGAAAAATACTTAACTTTTGAAAATGACATAGATAAAATTCTATTTTCAATGGAAGAAGAAAATGCAGGAAATGATATCACAAAAGTTACATCATCATCTGGAACTACAATGATAGAATTAATAGACAATATTATTAGAACAGGTATGGAAAAAAGAGCAAGTGATATTCATATAGAGCCATTAGTAAATGAAATAAGAGTAAGATACAGAATAGATGGTGAGTTGTTTACCGCAGCAAAAATACCAAAGGAAAAACAAAGCCAAGTAATAGGAAGACTAAAGGCAATATCAAATATGCATCAAGAAAAACAGGAATCACAAGATGGTAGAATATTATTGTATGATGATTATAATATCCGTGTATCTTCACAACCAAATGTATATGGAGAAAAATTTGTTTTAAGATTATTAAAAAAAGATGTAGATATTAGAAATATATTTGAACTTGGATATCCAGGAACAGAGGAGCAATTTAAAAAAAGTTTTAATAAGAAAAACAGTATGGTAATAATTGCAGCACCTACTGGAGCAGGTAAAACAACAACATTATATAGTATAGTAGACTATTTAAATTCACCTGAAATAAATATAACTACAATTGAAGACCCAGTTGAAATAAGAATAGATGGACTTAACCAAATAGAAATTGGCAATAAATCAACATTTTCTGGAGCATTAAGAACAGTTTTAAGACAGGACCCTGATATTATATTACTAGGAGAAATTCGTGACCAGGAAACTGCAGAAATTGCAATACAAGCAGGTCAAACAGGACATTATGTGCTATCAACAATACATACAATTGATGCAATAGAAGTAATAAATAGATTAAGAAAAATGGGAGTATCAGACTATGATATAGCAAGTACACTTGCAACAACAGTATCACAAAGATTGGTAAGAAGAGTTTGTCCAAATTGTAGAAAAGAAAGAGAATATACGCAAGAAGAAAAAAATATAATGACAAAAATAGCAGAAAAATACGGAGAAACAATAGATTTTACAAACAAAAAAACATATGATGCAGTAGGATGTAGTAAATGTAATAATATAGGATATTATGGAAGAATAGGTGTATTCGAAACTTTAGATGTAACAGAAGAAATAAAGGAACTTATTGTAACTGGCGCTTCTACAATTGATGTTAGAAAAAAAGCATTAGAACAAAATTATAGACCATTAGTTGTTGATGGAATAAACAAAATTTTAAAAGGTGAAACAACTTTAGAAGAATTAAATAGACAATTAATATTATATTAAACAAAAGAAAGGGGAATTTGCCATGATTAATATGGACAAAATTTTAGATTTAGCAATAGAAAAAGATGCATCAGATATACACTTAATAGTAGAAAATAAACCAATACTAAGAATTAGAAGAGAATTGGTACCTATTGAAGAAATGGATGTATTAACTGTTGACGATATGAATGATATGTACGATTACTTAGTAAGAGGTAATATAGATAAAGATGAGGTATTCAATTCAACTAGAAAACTTGATACATCATATGAATATAAAAATGTGCGTTTAAGGGTAAATATTTCTCTTTCAAATGATATTCCATTATGTACACTAAGAATTATAAAAAGCGTATTACCACCTTATGAAACATTAGGATTACCAGATATAATAAGAAGAGAAACATATCAACCTCAAGGATTGATATTAGTTACAGGAAAAACAAACTCTGGTAAAACCACAACATTGAATGCCTTAATAAATGAAATAAATGAAACACAAAACAAAAAAATATTAACATTAGAAAACCCAGTAGAATACAGACATCATTCAAAAAAATCTCTAATTGTACAAAAAGAAATAGGTAGAGGTAGAGATAGCTTAACTTTTAGTGATGGTGTAAAAAACTCACTAAGGGAAGACTGCGATATACTTGTAATAGGAGAAATTAGAGATAAAGTAACAATGGAAGCAGCAATAGAAATGGCAGAATCAGGACACTTAGTTATAGGAACATTACATACCAAATCTTGTGCAGAAACAATAGACAGAATGATAAATTTCTATGAGGTAAGGGATCAAGCAAGTATAAAATATTTATTATCATCACTGTTAAAATTGGTAGTTTCACAAAGGTTGTTACCAGGTAGAACAGGAGATTTAGTTTTAATTCCAGAAGTTATGGTTGTTGATAACATAATTGCGGGAATTATAAGAAAAGACAAAATAAGTGTATCTGAAATAGAAGATGCAATACAAAGTTCAGACAAAGGAAGTATAGGGTTAATAAATTCAATTGCAAGAGCATTTGTAGATGACAAAATTACTTTAGACCAAGCAAAATCACAAATAGAAGAAAAAAATATTGAAATATTAAATAGAACTATAATGCAAATGAAAATTAGAAGAGACGCAGGTAGACAATAATTTAAGGAGGTGGAAAAATGCCTACATACATATACAAAGCAGCAACCAGTACAGGATTGGTTGTTAGAAATAGAGTTGAAGCAGGAAGCAAACAAAGTCTAATACGAATTTTAAAAAGTAATGATTTAATGCCTATTTCAATTGAACAAGTTTCATATTCTTCTAAAAGAAAAAAGGCAAAAAAGAGAAATATAAAAGATATAGAAGGCATAATGACAAGTGTAAATACAACACGTATAAAAGCAAAAAAAGAGATGACAGTAAGAGAAAAAATAAATACATATTTATCAAAAACAGAAAGAATTACACCAAGAGATTTAGTTATATTTACACAAAACTTTTACCTATTGAAAAAAGCAAACTTTAATAATATACATGCATTAAGGACGATAATTGGAAGTACAGAGAACGTCACATTTAAAGGTGTTTTAGAAGATATATTAGCAGGTGTTGAAGCCGGTGAAAATATGTATACTACAATGGAATATTATTCAGATGTATTTCCATATATTTATATAAATATGATCAAAGTTGGTGAATTATCTGGATCACTTGAAAATTCATTAGAGCAGGCGGTTAAATATCTAGATTCAACTGCAAATTTAACAAGAAAATTAAAAAATATTTTAATACCAAATTTAGTTCAATTTGTATTTTTAATAGTAATGTTAATTGTGGGATCATTAGTTGCAATACCTGCAATTCAAAATGTATATGATTCATTTGGATCAACGGCTACATTACCGGCTGTAACTTTATGGTTTAAAGGCGTTCTGGATGGTTTAATACAATTTTGGTATATACCCGTTGGAATAATTGTAGCAATAGTTGCAGCAATAGTATTTTATGTACATACTCCAAAAGGTAAATACAATTTTGATTACTTTAAGTATAAAATGCCAATATTTGGGCAATTAATATTTGCATTAGATTTTTCAAGATTAATGAAGGCTATGCTATTAAACTTAAATAATGGTATGAGAATACAAGACGCTATTGATGTAAGTAAAAACGTTGTACAAAATTATGTTATGCTTTCAATTGTAGAAACATCTTTAAATAACATAATTATAGGTGAATCATGGATTGAACCATTTGAAAAATCTGGTTTACCAAAATCAATGGTTACAGAAATGCTTAAAATAGGTATGCAAACAGATTTGCCAGAAATGATGGATAAATTAGTTGAATATATGGAAATTGATATTGATAATATTATACAAAAAATTGTTAAAGTATTACCAGAAGTAACATATTTATTTGTTGGTATTGTATTAATTTTCTTTGTATTAGTTGTACTTGCACCATGTATCGAAGTATATATGGGAGGATTCTTATTCTCTGCTGCAGGAGTATAAAATCGAAAATTATTACAATTTATATTGTGAGATTGATAAAATTGACTTTTGGAGTATTTACTTTAAAAGTCAATTTTGGTTATCTATATATTAAAATTGAGGTAAAAAAATGAAAATAGGAATAGATTTAGGCGGAAGCCATATTGCAATAGGTGTAATAGATGATAAAGGTTATATTGTAGAAAAAGCAGAAAAAAGATTACTTTCAAAAGATAAAAAAGATATAAAAACATCTATTGAAACATATATAGTAAAAAATGTAAAAGAACTAATGGAAAAATATAAAATAAAAGAAATAGGGATTGCAGTACCGGGAACAATAAAAAGTACAGAAATAATAAAATCAGTAAATTTAGGTGTAAAAAATTATAATTTAGTAGAAAATCTTAAAAAAGAAATAAATTTACCAATCAAAATTAGAAATGATGCAAAATGTGCAGCAATAGCGGAAAACAAAATGGGAGCATTAAAAGATTACAAAAGAAGTATTTTCATGTCATTAGGTACAGGAATAGGAGGAGCAGTAATAATTAATAATGAATTATTAGATACAGGTGATTTGTCAGGATGTGAATTTGGACATATGATAATTCAAAAAGATGGAATTAGATGTAATTGTGGAAAAAAAGGATGTTTTGAAAAATACGCATCTATGAAGGCTTTAAAAACAAATTTACGTGATGCGCTTGGATTAGACGAAAATACAAGAGGACAAGAACTGTTAGATATGCTCAGAAAAAATAAAGACAATTATGTTATTAATAAAATTGTTGATGAATATATTGAATATTTAAGTATAGGTATTTCTAATTTAATTGATGTTTTTGAGCCTGAGGCAGTATGCTTAGGTGGAAGTTTTGTATATTTTGCAGATGTTCTATTAGAAAAATTAAAAAATAATATTCAAAGAAAAAAATATTTGTTTAATATTAGAAAAGAATTAATTATAATTCCGGCTGCTCTTGGAAATGATGCAGGAATTATAGGGTCTTGTCAATAAGAAAGGATTGAATTAATATGGACGAAAATATAAAAAAAGCAACAAGACAAAGTTATGGAGAGGCTTTGCTAGAATTGGGAAAAGAAAATAAAAACATAGTGGTATTTGATGCAGATTTATCAACTGCAACAAAAACAAACATCTTTGCAAAGGAATTTCCAGAGAGATTTTATGACATGGGAATTGCAGAGCAAAATATGATATCAACTGCTGCAGGGATGTCAACATGTGGTAAAATACCATATGCAAGTACATTTGCAGTATTTGCTGCAGGAAGAGCATATGACCAAATTAGAAATAGTGTATGTTATCCAAAATTAAATGTAAAAATATGTGCAACACATGCTGGAGTAACTGTAGGAGAAGATGGAGCAACACATCAAATGATAGAAGATATATCATTAATGAGAACATTACCAAATATGACAGTTTTATCAACATCAGATGATGTACAAACAAAATGGGCAGTTAAAGAAATAAGTAAAATAAATGGTCCTGTATATTTGAGATTATCAAGACTTGCAACGCCTATAATTTATGGTGAAAATCAAAAATTTGAAATTGGTAAAGCAATTCAAATTGGAGAAGGTACAGATGCAACAATTTTTGCTACTGGTGTAACTGTTAGTGAAGCAATTAGGGCACAAGAAATATTAGAAAATATGGGTATTAAAGTTAGAGTTGTTGATATTCATACTGTAAAACCGATTGATAAAGATATGGTTATAAAGTGCGCTAAAGAAACTAAAAAATTAATTTCTGTGGAAGACCATAATGTTATTGGTGGACTTGGTTCTGCAATTTCAGAGGTTTTAACAGAAGAGTACCCTGTAAAATTAGTAAGAATGGGCATTAATGATACTTTTGGAAAGTCTGGAAAAGCAATAGAATTAATGCAATATTTTGGTATTACCGCAGAAAATATTGTTGAAAAAGTTGTAAAATAATAGTAAATTATACACAAAATAGAACTTTATAGAAATAAAAAAATCCTGTGTTTTTTTGGTGAAAAGTATTGCAAAATTGGCTGATTATTGATATGATTTATAGGAGAAAAAATATACAAAATTAGGAGATAAGATAGAAAATGATAGAATTTAGAAACGTATCAAAAACATATGATACAGGAACAAAAGCAGTAAAAAACGCAAATTTTGTAATAGATAAAGGAGAATTTGCTTTTTTAGTAGGAACATCAGGAAGTGGAAAATCAACACTTATAAAATTAATACTAAAAGAAGAAGAACCAACATCAGGAAACATCATAATAAATGGAAAAGACACAACATTTTTAAAACAAAGTAGAGTACCTTATTTAAGAAGAAGTATGGGAGTTGTGTTCCAAGACTTTAGATTATTACCAGACAAAACAGTATATGACAATGTAGCATATGCAATGTACATAGTAAGAGCAACACCAAGACATATAAGAAGACAAGTACCAATGGTATTATCATTAGTTGGATTAAGTGGAAAAGCAAAAATGTATCCAAACGAATTATCAGGTGGAGAACAACAAAGGGTTGCACTAGCAAGAGCATTAGTAAATAACCCATCAATGTTAATAGCGGACGAGCCTACAGGAAACTTAGACCCAGACACTGCATGGGATATAATGAATCTTTTAAATGAAATAAATATGAGAGGAACAACAGTAGTAGTAGCAACACACGCAAAAGACATAGTAGATAAAATGAAAAAAAGAGTAATACACATAGAAAAAGGCAACATTGTAAGAGATGATAAAAAAGGTGGTTATGATAGTGAAATATAATATATTTGGATATTTAATAGGAGAAGGATTCAGTAATGTTTTTAAAAATAAAAAATCAACAGGTGCATCATTAATGATAATGTGTGCAACAATGATAATATTTGGAATTTTCTTAATATTAGGAGAAAATATCAACCATTTTGTTGACCAAGTAAAATCAGAACAAGGATTTCAAGTGTTTTTAAAAACAGATGCAACAGATGAAGAGGCACAAAAGGTTGGAGAAGAAATAAGAGCAGTAGATGGTGTAAGTACAGCAGAATTTAAAGATAAAACATATGCATTAAATACTATGAAAGAAAAATTAGGAGATAAATCAGAATTAATAGATGGATATGGAGCAGACTATTTTCCAACATCTTATGTAGTAACACTTACAGACTTAAATTTAAGTAAAGATGTACAGGAGAAAATATTAAAAATTGAAAATGTAGATAAAATAACAAGTAGTGATAAAACAGTATCAACTCTATTAAGCTTAGCAAAAGGAATAAAATTGGTTACAGGTATTATTTTAGTACTATTAATCATTATTTCTATATTTATAATTTCTAATACAATAAAATTAACAGTACATGCTAGAAGAAAAGAAATATCAATTATGAAATATGTAGGAGCAACAAATAATTTTATTAGATGGCCATTTATTGTAGAAGGTATGATAATAGGTGTATTTGCAAGTGCAATTTCAATTGTTTTAGTAGGTGGAGCATATAGTTTACTTGCTGAACAAGCAGTTAATGCAAGTTTTATGCAAACAATAAATATGAGTTTAGTAGGCTTTAAAGATATGATATCTTCAATAATATTTGTTTATATGTTATTAGGAATAGGAATTGGTGCATTAGGAAGTGTAATTTCTATGAGAAAATACTTAAAAGTATAATTAACACAAAAAGATTTGACAGGCAAAATTTTGAATGACAATGAGCGAACGAAGGGAGAAAACATGCGTAAGAATTTATGTATTGTTTTAATCATACTAATTTGTTTTGCAACGACATACACATATGCAGAAGAAACTGAGAATCAAACAACAAATACTACAACAGATTTACAAACTCAGAGGTTTGAATTAAAAAATCAGTTAGATGAAGCAAATGGACAGTTAAATGATGTTCAAAGTAATTTATCTGAAAATTTACAACAGGTTGAAAAGTTGGACAATAAAATAGAAACTTCAGAGCAGACTTTAGCAGAGCAAGAAAGTAAGATTACAGAATTGAAAAACAATATACAAAATGTTGAAACGGAATTAAATAGTGTAACTGAAAAATACGATAAGCAAGTAGAATTGTTCAAAAAAAGGATGGTAGCAATTTATATGGCTGGGGATACCCAATATTTGGATGTTTTACTAAAATCATCTAGTTTATCAGATTTTATATCAAGTTATTACTTGATATCACAATTAACAGAAATTGATGAAAATTTAATAAATGATTTAGAAACAAAAAAGAAAACAATAGATTTATCAAAAACAAAGTTAGAAAATGAAAAAAAAGAATTGGCTACAATAGTTGAAAATCAAACAAGAACAACAAGAACATTACAAAATACAAAAAAAATGAGGGAAAGTTTTATTGCAAAATTATCAGATGACGAGAAAAATTTACAAGCAAAAATTGATGAAATCAACAAACAATATGAATTGGTTAATCAACAAATTTTAGCGTTAGCACAACAAGGCTTAGATACTGTATATATTGGAGGGCAACTTGCTTGGCCAGTACCTGGTTATACAAGAATAACTTCAAAATATGCAATGAGGGTTCATCCAATAACAGGACAATATAAATTACACACAGGTGTTGATATTGGTGCACCGATGGGAGCAAATTTTGTCGCTGCAAATGATGGAACAGTTGTAAAAGCAGGAATGAATGCGGCATATGGTAATATGGTAATAATAGACCATGGTGGAGGTATTTCTACATTATATGCACATGGTTCAGAAATATTAGTTCAAGTTGGACAAACTGTAAAAAGAGGAGATGCAATTTTAAAAGTTGGCTCTACTGGATATTCAACAGGGCCACATGCTCACTTTGAAGTTAGAATAAATGGTGCAACAACAGATCCATTACCATATATAACAAATGGATTAATACCAGGAGAGAATAACACTAGTGAAAATACAGTTGAAAATACTAATACAGAAAATTAAATTCAATATATGAAATTGAATGATATTTTGTAAATTGAAAAGGAGTGAAAGAAACTTATGAAAAGTATATTTCAAAAATTAATAGGAATGGCTTTAATATCGATTTTATTGGCAAGTACAAATGTTGCTTTGGCGAATACAGAATCTGAAATAAAAGAAAAAAAGAACCAACAAAATCAGATTGAAAGCAAAATAAATGAAACTATGGAAAAACAAAAAGAAGTACAAAGTGAAAAAACAGAGGCTATGAATCAAGTAGAAAGCTTAAATTCGAAAATTGATGATTATGAAACTCAAATAAGTGACTTAGACTCTAAAATAACTGATGCAAATACAAAGATAAAAGAAGAAGAGAAAAAGTTGGCACAGGCAGAGCAAGATTATAAAGAACAAGAAGAATTAATAAAGAAAAGAATGGTAGCAGTATATACATCAGGAGATACTTCATATTTAGATGTTTTGCTAAGTTCAAAGAATTTAACAGATTTCATTTCTAGTTATTATTTGGTATCTGAAGTTACTAAAATGGATGCAGAATTGCTTGATAAAATTCAAAAACAAAAAGAAGAGATTGAAACTGCAAAAAAAGAAATTGAAAATAGCAAGGCAACTCTAACTGCATCAAAAACAGAAAAGGAAAATGTTAATAGTCAATTGAAAACAGCTAAAACTGAAAAAGATAAATATGTTGCACAATTGTCTAACCAAGAAAAAGAATTAGAACAGGAAATGCAACAATTAAAACAAGATAATAATAAAATAAAAAATGCAATTAATCAGGCACAAGCTAAATTTGACAAAGAAATTAAAAAATTAAAAGAACAACAAGAAGCAGAAAATAATCAAAAAAATAATAATAATAGTAACAGTAATAGCGGAAAAAATAATAATGGAGGTGGTTCAACAATACCAACTGGTTCTGGATATTTTATGAGACCAGTTAGTGGTGGATCGATTTCTACAAATGGATATTATTCAAGTGGTAAGTTCCATGGTGCAATAGATTATGCGGTTTCTTCTGGAACGCCTGTATATGCGGCAGCGACAGGTGTTGTAATGGTAACAGATAATTTGCCAAATAGTTATGGTACATATGTTGTAATACAACACGCAAATGGAATGCAATCATATTACGGACATGGTACAAGAGGTTCAATATGTGTTTCACCGGGTCAAATTGTAAAAAAAGGACAACAAATAATGCTTAGTGGAAGTACAGGAAATTCCTCTGGACCACATTTACATTTTGAATTAAGAACTGCTCCATATAGTTATAAATACAGTGCTACGGCATATGGTCAAGATTCAAGAGTAAATCCTTTAAATTATATGTAATTTATACATAAAATTAATAAATTATAATATTTTATATATTAGGAAATATCTTAGTGTATAAAAATATAATATTTTATATATTAGAAAATATCATATTAAAAAAATATATTAAAAGAGCGGAGTACATCCGCTCAAAATTTATGAATAATGTAGTATTTATGTAAAAATAAAAACTGCATTGGAAGGGAAAGGAAACAATGGAGAAAAGCAAAAGGTACAAAATTTACAAAATAATTATGATTGTTGTATTAACAGCATTTATAACATTTATGGTAACATCAATATCTTTATACTCATATTTTGTAAAAAATCCCGTATCAGTTAGTGCACAAAGTACTAATAAAGATATAGCAAGTAAACTAACAAAATACAGAGAAATAATAGACAAATACTATTTAGGAGATGTAGATGATACTGCATTAGAAGAAGGGGCAATAAAAGGCTATATAGAAGGACTTGGGGACCCATATACAGAATATATTTCAAAAGAAGAAATGGACACTTATTTAGATGACACAATGGGAAATTTTGTTGGCATAGGAATTTATATGATAAAAAATACACAATATGACAAAATCCAAGTATTATCAACAATAAAAGGAAGTCCAGCCGAAAAAGCAGGAATACAAGCAGGCGACCTAATAATTTCTGCAGATGGTGTAGAATACAGTGCAGATGATATGACAACAGCTTCTAATAAAATAAAAGGTGAAGAAGGAACTAAAGTTACAATTGAAGTATTAAGAGGTGCAGAAAAACTTAAATTTGAATTAACTAGAGAAAAAGTTAAAGTAAATCAAGTAGAAGGTAAAGTACTTTCAAATAATATTGGATATATAAAATTTACATCATTTGACGAAACAACTGCAGAAGACTTTAAAAATCAATACCAAGAATTGGCAAAAAAAGGAATTCAATCTTTAATAATAGATTTAAGAAATAATGGTGGTGGAATAGTAGACCAAGCATTAGAAATAGCAGATTATATGACACCTAAAGATTCTGTCTTATTGTATGAAGTTGATAAAAATGGTAAAGAAACAGTAAAAAAAGCAAAAGAAGACCCAATAGTAAATATGCCAATAGTTATACTAACTAACGAAAATACAGCAAGTGCGTCAGAAATTTTAGCAGGAGCACTAAAAGATTTAGGAAAAGCAAAAATTGTAGGAACAACAACATATGGAAAGGGTGTAATTCAACAAATTTTAAAATTAAATGATGGTAGTGGTTTAAAAATAACCATAGAAGAATATCAAACACCAAATAGAAATAAAATAAATAAAGTTGGAATTCAACCAGATGAAAAAGTTGAATTGCCAAGTACTGTAAACAGTTTATTAACAATTAAAGAAAGTGATGATACACAATTACACAAGGCAATTGAAATGTTAAAATAGAGAATAAGAAAAAAGACAATAGCAATAAAAATATTATGAATAAATAAATATAACTTCAAGAAGGGACGAAAAAAATGAATTTAGCAAATAAATTAACAATTTTTAGAATAATACTTGTTCCCATAATGGTAATAATACCATTTTTGGGAATACAAGGTGAATTATTTAGTATACCAATTACATATTTAATTATAGACCTAATTTTTATAATAGCATCAATTACAGATAAATTGGATGGATACATAGCAAGAAGTAGAAATCAGGTAACAACATTTGGAAAATTTTTAGACCCATTAGCAGATAAGATTCTTGTTTTAACTGCAATGATAATGTTAGTAGAAATGGGAAGATTACCTGCATGGATACCTGTTATAGTTTTATCAAGGGAATTTATTGTATCTGGATATAGGCTAATAGCAGTAGAAAAAGGTGGAAAAGTAATTGCGGCTTCAGTGTGGGGAAAATTAAAAACAGTTACACAAATGATAGCAATAATATTAGCATTTGTAGATTTAAATGCATTTGGAGAATGCTTTACAGGCAATTTAACTGGATTTGCATTTGGATTAAATTTAGTTGTTACTGTAATGATGATAATTCAAACAATTGCAACAATTTTTTCTGGATATGAATATCTAAAAGAAGGAAAAGATTTGTTTAAGAATTAGAACAAAACATCAATAAAAATAATTTTATAGGCTGTGAATAGTAACTAAAAAAGAAATATAAAAGGTAAATTTTGTAAAATTGCTTGACAAAATGAGAAAACTGGCTTAATATAATATAAGTTTAAAAAATGTCCTAAAAATAATTTAGGACATTAATCTTAGTATTTAGAAGAAAAATTAAAATTCTAAATGCATATAATGGAGGTAATAAAAATGGAAGAAAAAGAAGTAATCCTTACACAAGAAGGATATGATAATTTAGATAAAGAATTAAATTATTTAAAAACAGAAAAGAGAACAGAAATAGCAGAGAGAATAAAAGTAGCATTAGGATTTGGAGATTTATCAGAAAATTCAGAATATGATGAAGCAAAAAATGCGCAAGCAGAAAACGAAGTTAAAATAGCAGAATTAGAAAACAAATTAAGACATGCTAAAATAATTGATGAAAAAGAAATTGATACAGATACAGTTCAAATAGGAAATACTGTTAAAGTATTAGATATTGAATTCAATGAAGAAGTAGAATATACAATAGTTGGTTCTACAGAAGTAAATTTAGCAGAAAATAAAATTTCTAATGAATCACCTTTAGGAGAAGCTCTTTTAGGAGCAAAAAGAAAACATACAGTAGAAGTAAATGCACCTGCAGGAATTATGAAATATAAAATATTAGATATAAAAAAATAAGAGGGATTAGGGGACGGGTCTTCAATCCCGTTTTTTTTTTCTAAAATTTTTTCGGGATTGGAGACCCGTCCCCCAATCCCGAATTTTTAAATTTTTATTGCAGAATCCAATGCAAGTTTTATCATAGTATTTAAACCTGTTTGACGTTCCTCAGGTGTTGCAATATCTTTAATAAATTTTGAATCCACAACACTCATTAAGCAAGAAGCCTTTTTATTTAATAACTTAGCATTATAAAATAAAGCAAAAGCCTCCATCTCGGCTGCAACTGGATTAAAATTATCTGGAACTCTTTCTAAAAATTTATTAACATCAGTCATATAAACATCAAAACAATCAGTACAAACTGTATTACCTAAAACAACATTTATATTAGAATCTTTAGCAGTATCCTCAATTATAGAATTAAGATTACTATTAGAAGAAACAATATGGCAGTTATCATTATTTAAAGTTAAGGCATAATTACTTTCAGAAAAAACATTTTCAGTTAAAATAATATCAAATAACTTAAGTTCAGGTTTATAACCTCCGCAAGAACCAATTCTGATAATATTTTCTACACCATAAATCTTAAATAATTCATAAGTGTATATTCCAACACTTGGCATTCCCATACCATGTGCCATAACAGTTATTTCCTTTCCTTTATATGTTCCAGTATAAGCATACATTCCCCTAACTTGATTTACAAGTTTATAATTATCCAAAAAATTTTCTGCAATATATTTGGCTCTTAATGGGTCACCAGGCATTACTACTGTTTTTACAATATCTCCAATATTTGCTTCATTATGTGGTGTTGACATATAAAATTCCTCCTTTGTTTTTTGATATTATATCATAATGATAGCAATACCTGCAATATATTAAACACAAAAAATTAAGGAGTAATTATAACAAAAATATTGCAAAAAATAGTAACTTATGATATAAAATAGGAAGAAGACTATAAGCGAATACAAAAGAACAGAGGTGAAACTATGATAAAGGCTTATGCAAAATCTGACAAGGGAAATGTCAGGGAAACAAACGAAGATTATTTTTATATTTCAAATTCATTAGATCAAATTCAACTATTTTTATTAGCAGATGGAATGGGTGGATATAATGGCGGAGAAATAGCAAGTCAACTTGCAATTCAAACAGCAAAAAATTATATAGAAAACAATTTTAAAGATATAGAAAAAGATAGAGACAGTATAATACAATTATTAGGAAGCAGTATGGAATATGCAAATATGGTTGTATACGAAAAGGCAAAAGAAAATCCAGAATTACAAGGAATGGGAACAACATTAGAAATATGTTTAATATACAACAACAAAGCATATATAGGTCATGTTGGAGATAGTAGAATATATAGAGTTAGAAAGCAATTTATAAGAAAACTAACACAAGACCATAGTTATGTACAAAAACTTGTAAAAGAAGGAACAATAACAAAGGAACAAGCAGAACATCATCCGCAAAAAAATATGTTAATGAAAGCACTTGGATGTAATGCTTTTGTAGAGCCGGATGTTATGGTAAAAGGATTTTTAAAAGATGATATTTTAATTATGTGTTCAGATGGTTTATCAAATATGGTAGACCAACAAACAATATATGAAATGGCATCAAAAAATATAGAACAAGCAACAAAAGATTTAGTACAACTTGCAAAGGACAGAGGCGGTTATGATAATATAACAGTTGTAATTATTAAAAATATATAGCGGTCTACATTATGACTTATTAATATTATAAATTTATTTATAATATAATAAAAAAGGAGAGAGAAGTATGAATTTAGAAGGGAAAATTCTAGGTAACAGATACGAAATTATAGAAAAAGTTGGAAATGGTGGAATGGCTACAGTATACAAAGCCACTGATTTAGTATTAAAAAGATATGTAGCAGTAAAAATATTAAGAGATGAATTTACAACAGATGAGGAATTTATAAAAAGATTTGAAACAGAAGCACAATCTGCAGCAAGGTTAGTACATGCAAATATTGTATCAATATTTGACGTAGGTGTTGATAATGGAATTTATTATATAGTAATGGAATTAATACAGGGCAAAACTCTAAAAGAAATAATTGTTGAAGAGAGAGGACCTCTTCCATGGAAATGGTCAGTAAATGTAGCAATTCAAATTGCATCTGCATTGGAAATGGCACATAAAAACAATATAATACATAGAGATATAAAACCTCATAATATAATAATAACAGAAGATGGTGTTGCAAAAGTCACAGATTTTGGAATTGCAAAAGCAGTTTCAAATTCAACAATCACTGCATTTGGAACAACAATAGGTTCAGTACATTATTTTTCACCTGAACATGCAAGAGGTGGATTTACAGATGCAAAATCTGATATATATTCATTAGGTGTTGTAATGTATGAGATGGTAACAGGAAAGGTACCATTTGATGCAGATACTCCTGTGTCAGTTGCATTAAAACATATGCAAGAGGACCCTGTACCACCAATTGAATTAAATCCTCATTTGCCAGAAGCAGTAAACAAAATAATATTAAAGGCATTGAAAAAAGACCCAATGCTTAGATATCAAACAGCAACAGAACTATTACAAGATTTAAAAATGGCACTTAAAAATCCATCAGGAGATTTTGTCGATGACGCAGATTTTGATCCAACCGCAAAAACACAAAGAATATCAACACAAGATGTAGAAAAAATGCAAAAGGATTCTAGAAAAAAGGAAGATAATAAATTTGTTAAATTTATAAAAAATCATAAAGTAATAAGTTCATTTATAGGATTGATATTATTGTTCTGTATAGCATTTGGTGGAACTATGTTAGTGCTTAATGTAACAAATCCTAAAGAGGTAGAAATGCCAAACATTGTTGGACTTTCAAAAGAAGATGCACAAAAAAGAATAGAAGGTGCAAAATTAAAATTTGAAATTGCATCTGAAGAATATAATACAGATATAGAAGAAAATCATATTATAAGCCAAGATCCTACTTATGTTGAAGGTTATAATAAGGTCAAAGAAGGAAGTACTGTTAAGGTAGTTGTAAGTAAGGGAACTGAAAAAACTAAGGTACCAAAGGTTATAGGAATGTCAAAAGATGATGCTGTTACTGCAATTGAAGATGCAAAACTAAAAGTAGAAATTGTTGAAGAATCAAGCAAAAAGGTTCAAGAAGGTTATGTAATTAGCCAAGAAACTGATGCAAACACAGAAGTTAATGCTGGTGAAACTGTTAAAATTCATGTAAGTACTGGTACAGAAAAAGCAACAGTGCCAGGTGTTGTTGGAAAATCTCAAGATGAGGCTAAAAAGGCTCTTCAAGATTTAGGTTTTGTTGTTACTGTTACAAATGCAGAAGATAGTTCTAAAGATAATGGTGTTGTTTTAAAACAAAGTTTAGATGAAGGCAAAACTGTAGAAAAAGGTTCAGCTATTGCTATTACTGTAAATAAATTGGCAGAAATAAAAACAGTTCCTATAAAGGTTAATGTAAAATCATTACTTGATGGTAACATATATGATACATCAACTGGAAATGAAACAGAAGAAGATAAAAAAGTAAAAAATGTAAAATTGGAAGTTAAAGTTGGAGATGATACCATTTATTCTCAAACTGTAAAAGCTTCTGAGACATCAATATCAGTAGGAAATGCTAAAGGTTCTGGAACTACAACTGTTAAAGTATATATAGATGGAGTTCTAAAAAATGATGGTGGATATTCTTTAGTATATAGTAATGTTAATTCTTATACAGCAGAATAAAAATATTTTTATGGAGGTATGTTAGTCGACCTAACACAAAATGAAAAATGAAATTTGGGTTATCAGAAAGAACATATAATGCAATAAAAAAAGTAATAGAAAATAATTCTAAGTATACATTTAAATTATTTGGCTCTAGAGCAAAGGGAACATTTAAAAATAATTCAGATATTGATTTAGCAATATTTGAAAATGTTGATAGAAAAAATGAATATAAAATAAGAAATGAAATAGATGAATTAGATATTATTTATAAAGTTGATTTGGTTTTTATAAATAATAATACGAAAAAAGAATTATTGGAATCAATAAAAATGGAAGGAGTTGATTTCTAATTAAAAGATTTGAAGAAAGAAAAGAAGATTTAAAGAAGGCAGTAAGCAAGTTAAATGAAGCATTAAAAGAAGAAGTAACAGAATTAGAAATTGACGGAATATTGCATAGATTTGAATTTACTTTTGAACTTGCTTGGAAAACAATTAAAGACTGTTTAGAAGAACAAGGTATAGTTGGAAAAATTGGAGGTCCAAGAGAAATATTAAAAGAAGCATTTTCTGCAGGATTAATAGAAAATGGTGAAGTATGGATGGATATGATGCTTTCAAGAAATGAATTATCACATTTATATGATGAGGAAATTTCTAGAGAAATATATGATGATATAAAAGAAAAATATATTTTAGAAATAAACAAATTAGTTCAAAAATTGGATAATATATGAAAAATTGAGGTCGCTTAGTGTGACCTCAATCTTTTAGGATTTTAAAGTTTTCTATTGACAAATATTATTTATAGTATTAATATATAAACACATCTATAGTTTTTATGTCAATTTAAATTTTATTCAATATTTTAATATCAAAAAAATTCAAATAAAAATTGAAAAAAGAAAAATATCATGTTATAATCAAAGGAGGTAATATGCCGGTTATTTCACAGTTTTATGGAATATTAATATATATGTATAGAGAAATTGGAGGTCATCACAATGAACCACATGTACATATTAAATATAATGAATATGAAATGTCTATTAATATAAAAGGAAAAGTCTTAAATGGAAAAATACCAAAGAAACAGAAAAAGTTAGTAGATGCATGGATTGCGTTGCATACAGAAGAATTAAAGGCAGCATGGTATGCATTAAATAATGATGGAGAGGTAATAAAAATAAAAGGATTGGAGTAATGAAATGAGACCAAAAGCTATAGATGTAAAAGTTTTAAATAATTATGAATTAGAAATAAAGTTTGATAATAATGAACGAAAAATATTTGACGTAAAACCATATTTTAAATTTAAAATTTTTAATGATTTAAAGAATTATGAAGAATTTAAAAAAGTACAAATTTCAGGATTATCAATTGAATGGGAAAATGGAGCAGATATATGTCCTGATGAATTATATAATAATAGTAGACAAATATTGGAGGAATAATGCAAGGTTTAATAATAGAAAACATATCAAACTTATACAAAATAAAAACAAAAAAAGAAACATATGAAGCAAATGCAAGAGGAAAATTCAAAAAAGAAGAAATAACACCAGTAGTAGGAGACAAAGTAGAAATACAAATACTAGACGAAGAAAACAAAAAAGCAGTAATAGAAGAAATACAAGAAAGAACAACATATATAAAAAGACCCAAAATGAGTAATATCACTCAACTTGTATTAGTAGTATCAAGCAAAAATCCAAAACCAGATTTATTACTACTAGACAAACAATTAGCATTTGCAGAATTTTTAGGAATAAAAGCAATAATAGTTTTGAACAAAACAGACCTTGACAAAAAGAAAGAGTTTGAAAAAATAAAAGAAGTATACCAAAACATAGGATATACAGTAATAGAAACAATAGCAAAAGACTTAGAAGATATACCTGAAAAAAGTGAAATACGTTCAATAGGAATTCATAATTTAGAAAAAAATTTAAAAGGGAATATAAATGCATTTTCTGGAAACTCAGGAGTTGGAAAATCAACACTAATTAATGCAATATTTAAAGATACAATAACACAAGAAGGAGAAATAAGCCAAAGAAACAAAAAAGGTAAAAACACAACAACTTCAACGAAATTGTACGAAATAGACGAGAATACATATATTGCCGATACTCCGGGATTTTCAACATTTGATATATCAGAAATAGAATATAGAGAATTGGACAAATATTTTAAAGAATTTAAGCCATTATTGGATGATTGTGAATTTGTTGGATGTACACACATAAAAGAAGAAAATTGTGGGATAAAACAAGCTTGGCAACAAGGGAAAATAGATAATGGTAGATATGAAAGATTTTGCAAAATTTATGAAGAATTAAAAGAAAAAGACAAGTATAAGTATTAATGTCCGGTTTTAAGAAGATGAACCAAACAGAAAATGATTAACAAAAAGGACATTCAAAAGGAGGAAAATAAAATGGTAGAAATTTCAACATCAATACTTTCAGTAAAAAAAGGAGAAGAATCACAAACATTTTTTGCGTTAGAAAAGGCACACACAGATTATTTTCACATAGATGTTATGGATGGAAAATTTGTAGAAAAAGACACATATAAAAAAATGTTAGAATATGCATCATATATAAAAAGAATATCAAATTTACCACTAGACGTACATTTAATGGTAGAAGATGTAAATTCTGCGGTAGACGACTTTCTTGCAGTAGAACCTAACATAATTACATTTCATTATGAAGCGTGCAAAGATAAAGAAGAGGTTATGCACATAATTAATAAAATAAAAGAAAATCATTGTAGAGTTGGTCTAAGTATAAAACCAGAAACAAAAATAGAAGAAATATATGAGTTTTTGCCATATATTCATATGTGTTTGGTAATGACTGTTGAACCTGGAAAAGGTGGACAAACTCTTTTAAATGATATGGTGGACAAAATTTCTAATTTAAAGAAATATATTGAAGAAAATAATATTGATATGGATATAGAGGCTGATGGTGGAATTAATTTAAAAACTGCAGATGCAGTAAAAAATGCTGGAGCAAATATATTGGTTTCTGGTACTGCTATTTTAATTGCAAAAGATTTTAAAGTTATAATTGATGAATTAAGAGGATAGAAGGCTGCAATTTATAACCTATAAAATTATTGTTTGGTGTATACCCCTTCGTCTCTTAGGACAGTATATGTCTATTATTGTAAAGGTAATATAAAAAGGATTGAGTTTATTTAACTTCAATCCTTTAATCTTATTTATTATCTTTTTTTGTATCTGCTTTTTTATCAGATATTTCTTTTTTTGCTTTTTCTTCAGAACTTTTTTTAAACTTTTTTTCTTTTTTTGACTTAGATTCTTTTGTTTTCTTTTCTCTTTTAGGAAGTATAGAAGAAATTAAAACTCCTAAACCTAAAACAGAAATTATAAATGCTACAATTCCACCAATGTATGGAAGTTCAGTAATAACCCAAACTATAATTCCGGTAACAATTAGCATACCAAATGTCCCAGATTTTTTATTAATATTCAATTTAGAACATAAGTAATTATTAGCAACAATAGTAAATATTGATTTAGCAACAATTAGGGCTAAAACATATATTGCAATTGTAAGTAAAGAAATACTTGAAGTTAATTGTAATAATAATAAAATTATGCAAGCAATAGGAACAACTATTAATGTAAGTAAACCTGTTCCAAAAACATTTAAAGTTTTCTTTCCAACAAATTTGTTTGTATCTGCCAAGAATTTTGGAGCAATCCATAAGCATACAAGCCAAATTATAATTACAAATGTTAGGAAACATCCTAAATCAAAAATGTAACTTGAAATAATTGCGCTAACAGATTTATCAGGTGAAGCGTTAGGTGCCTTATATTCTATAGTTCCATTAACAACATTTTTATCTTCAAAATTAAATTCTGATGAAGCAGTATATTTTAAATTACCATAGATTGTTCCTTTATCATTTCCATCAGTATTGAAATTGATATTTGAACAATTTACAAAAGCATCTCTACCAATTGCTCCATTTATATTTACATTTTTACAAGAGATTTTAGCATCTCTATAAATGTAGCCACCAGATAAATTAAAATCTTTTGCTAATGCGTATACATCATATACAACACCTTTGACTTCAATAGATTCGGCCATTGCAAATAAGTTGTTAAAGATGTATGCTTTGTCATTAACTATAATTTTTTTTGCCATTATGAAGGCATCTCCACCAATTTGAGAGTTAATTGTAACTGTATTTGCCATAACAAATAAATTTCCATCAACTATGTAGTCTATTGTTACATTGTCTCCTGTAAGATAAACATCATTTTTTTTGTAAGAATCTTCCTCAGAAGTTGTAGAATTTGAATTTTCGGCGTTTACTGAATTTTCATCACTATTTTCTACAGGCTTTGATTCTGAAGTGTCAGATATAGGTGTTGCATCATTATTTTGTTGCGCGTTTTCCATATCTTCTGAAATAAGCATTGTATCACTTTCTGAACTTGTTTCGTTATCAGCGTAAGCAAAAGGTGTTGCAACTAATAAAAAGAAAGCAAGTAATAAAGCGATTAATTTTGTTTTGTTTTTTAACATAACAAATCCTCCTTCTTTTATTTATATGTCAAAATAATATCTCTTTAGTACTTTTTTGTCAATTGATTTTGATAAAATTTAATAAATGTTTTATACTATTTTTTTGCAAATAGTTGGTGATTTTTCATTTGCATTTTTTAAAAAATTATGTTAATATATAGAATGGTTGTAAATTACTAATGTTGATAGATTTCAGTAAATACGAAATTTAAAAGGATGTAGATATAATGAAAAAAATAAAATGTATGGAATATTATTTTGATTCCAATAAATATAATGAAGTAGATGTGTTAGAAAACATGGAAAAGAAAAAGTTGGAATTTCCAAGAAAAAAGATGGATATGACTATTTCTTTAAATAAATATGGCACATATGTTGTAAAATTACAGTTTATGTATAATGAAATTGCTCTTATTAAGCACAAAAAGGTAAACAAAAAAATTAATACTAAAACACAAAAGATTTATGGACAATATAGAGAAACTAAAAAATATGCACCAATTTAATAATATAGTATAGCTTATCTAAATTAAAATTCTGAATTTTAAGGTCATAAATTATTAAAAATATCTTGTAAAATGATTCGAATTGTGCTAATATAGAAAAAGATTAACAAAATAAATAAAATCCAATTAAAAAGCAAAGTATATATATTTAAGAATAAAAGAGAAAATATCCTTGGCTGAAAGATATTTAAAAAATATATAGAAATTTCACTTTTTAGGACTTCTTTTGAAAAGCCCCATTGGGACGGTTCTTATTGGAATATAAAATATTCAACAAGAATAAAAATTAGGAAGAAGCGGTTGTAACGTTAAAACTATAAAGAGGTTAATAACTTTATATTTGAATGTAAATATTAAAAAATATAAAGAAAAATTAATAAATTTAGGTGGTACCACGGAAATCCATTTCGTCCTATGAACACTAGATAAGTGTTGTTAGGATGAAGTGGTTTTTTTAATGAAAAGAAGGGAGTATTCAGATGAAAGAACAAATTGAAAACATCAAAAAAACAGCTATTGAAGAAATAGCAAAAGCAGAAGATTTACAAACATTAGAGAATGCAAGAGTAAAATACCTAGGAAAAAAAGGTGAACTTACAGCAGTATTAAGAGGTATGGGAGGACTAAGCCCAGAAGAAAGACCTATAATAGGTGGTCTTGTAAATGAAGCCAAAGAAAGCCTAGAAAAATTAATTGAAGAAAAAGAAGAAAAATTCAAAACAGAAGAATTAAATAAAAAATTAGAGGCAGAAAAAATAGACATTACATTACCAAGCACAAAAATGAAAAGAGGAAGTTTACACCCTGTAACAAGAATAATAGAAGACATAGAAGACTTATTTGTATCAATGGGATATGATGTAGTAACAGGACCAGAACTTGAAAATGATGAATATTGTTTTGAAAGATTAAACCTTCCAAAAGGACATCCTGCAAGAGATATGCAAGACAGTTTCTATATAACAGACGAATATTTATTAAGAACACAAACATCAGCAGTCCAAGCAAGAACAATGATGGCAAATACAGAAAAATCACCAATAAGAATGATTACAGCAGGAAAAACATATAGAAGAGAAGATGACGCAACACACTCACATCAATTTAATCAAATAGAGGGATTAGTAATTGACAAAAAAGAAAGAAATGTATCTTTAGCAGATTTAAAAGGAACATTAGAAGTTTTTGTTAGAAAAATAATAGGAGCAAATTTAGATTTAAGATTTAGACCAAGTTACTTTCCATTTACAGAGCCATCTTATGAAGTTGATGTTACATGTTTCAAATGTGGCGGAAAAGGATGTAACCTATGTAAACAAACTGGCTGGATAGAAGTTTTGGGTGCAGGAATTGTTCATCCAAATGTTTTAAAAATGAATGGATATGACCCAGAAAAATTTGGTGGTTTTGCATTTGGTACTGGTATTGATAGATTGGCTATGTTTAGATATGGTATTACTGATATGAGATATTTGTATACAAATGATGTTAGATTTTTAAGTCAATTTGACAGGAAAGATGAGGAATAATTTCCAAAATAAACTTCGTCTTGCGGCGTTAAAATTAATTTAAAACGCGGTTACATACAGACGTATGCACCCTTGCCTTTTAAATTAATTTTGCCTAGCAATACTTGTTTCTTTTGAAAATTAAAAATTGGAAGGAGATTAGAAAATGAATTTAAGTTTAAATTTTGTAAAAGATTATATAGATTTAGATAGCGAATTAAGCGTAAAAGATATAGCAGAAGCAATGACAAAAGCTGGAAACGAATATGATTCTGCAGAAAAATTAGTAAATGCAACAAAACTAGTAATAGGAGAAATAAAAGAATGTGAAATGCACCCAGATTCTGACCACTTACATCTATGTAAAGTTGATATTGGAAGTGAAGTTTTAGATATAGTTTGTGGTGCACCAAATGCCAGAAAAGGGATAAAAGTAATTGTTGCACAAGTTGGAGCAGAACTACCAGGAGATTTTAAAATTAAAAAAGGTATGATAAGAGGCCAAGAGTCAAATGGTATGTTATGTGCTTTATATGAAATAGGAATCGATAAAAAATTCTTATCAGAAGCAGACAAAAATGGAATACATGAATTACCAGAAGATGCACCAGTTGGTGGTGACCCAATTAAATATATGGGATTAGATGATGGTGTTATTGATTTTGAATTAACTGCAAACAGAGGTGATTTATTAAGCATTTTAGGTATGGCTTATGAATTAGGAGCAATTTATGACAAAAAAGTAAAACCAGTTGAATATGGATACAAAGAAAGCGGAGAAGACGTAAATAAAGAATTTTCAGTTGGAGTTGATACAGAAAATTGTAGACTATTCTTGGCTAAAAAAGCTAAAAATGTAACAATTAAAGAAAGTCCAGAATTTATAAAAAACAGACTAATCGCTTGTGGAATTAGACCAATAAACAATGTTGTAGACATTAGTAACTATGTAATGCTAGAATTAGGCCAACCATTACACTTCTACGATGCAGATAATTTGGGCAACAAAATAGTTGTTAGAATGGCAAAAGATGGAGAAAAATTAACAACACTAGATAACACAGAAAGAACTTTATCAAGTGAAGACATAGTTATAACAGACGGAACAAAAGCCATTGGTTTAGCAGGTGTTATGGGTGGATTAGACACAGAAGTTGAAGAAGCAACTAAAAATGTAATAATTGAATCAGCAATATTTGATTCAGTAAAAGTAAGAAAAACATCAAATAAAATATTAAGAAGTGAAGCAAGTAACAGATTTGAAAAAGGACTTGACCCTGCAAGAACATATATGGCAATGGAAAGAGCATGTACATTGTTACAAAAATATGCAGATGCAGAAATTGAAACAGGAATTGTAAAATATGATGTTACAAAAAATGAAGAAAAAGTAATTGAAATATCATATAAAGAAATCAATGATGTGTTAGGAACAAGTATATCAAAAGAAGACATTGTTGATGTATTTAGAAAATTAGACTTCAAAACAGAAGTAAAAGAAGAGACTGTAATCGTTACAGTACCAACAAGAAGAATTGATATATCAATTAGAGCAGATTTAATAGAAGAAGTTGGAAGAATCTATGGAGTTGACAACATTCAAGGTAAACTACCAGTAGTTCCAATGAAAATGGGACATTTAGACAAAACAGCAAGAAAGATAAGAGCAAAAATGTCAAATATGGGACTAAACGAAACATTGTCATATATTTTAATAAATGACAAAGATGTTCACAAATTCACAACAGACGAATTTGAAGAAGTCAGATTATTAGACCCAATAACAGAAGAAAGAAACACATTAAGATATAGCATGATACCATCTTTATACAAAATTTATGAATACAATAAAGCACGTGAAAACAAAGATGTATGCCTATTTGAAATAGGAAAAGGTTTCTGGAAAAAAGGCGAAGAATACGGAGAAAATCAAAAAATATGTGTGTTGATGACAGGAAAATATTATGAAGGAATAGGACATAGTAAAAATGTAGACTTCTATGACATAAAAGGTGTAACAGAAGAATTATTAGATTATTTAGGATATGCAGGAAGATATAGTTTTGTATTACCAAAACAAATGCCAGCAGAATTCCATCCAGGTCAAACTGCAGAAATTTCAGTAAATAATGATGTTGTTGGAATTGTAGGAAGAATTCATCCATCAGTAGAAAAAGAAGCGGTTTATGTAATGGAAATCAACTTAGACAAATTGCTAGCAAAAAGAGTTGGAAAAATGAAATTTAAAGAAATTTCAAAATTCCCAGTTGTTAAAAAAGATTTAGCATTATTAGTTGATAAAAATATGACATCAAAAGAAGTTGAAATGCTAATTAAGAAAAAGGCTGGAAAATTGTTATTGGATATAAATGTATTTGATGTTTATGAAGGTAAAAATATTGACTCTAACAAGAGAAGTATTGCATACTCATTAACATTTGGTACGCCTGATAGAACTTTGAATGATGAGGAAATTAATACTATTTTGGATAATATTATTAAAGATTTGGAAAATAAAGGACTAGAAATAAGAAAATAAAAAATCGGGATTTGGGGACGGGTCTTCAATCCCGATTTTATATTGACAAAAAATCACCCTTATTATAAAATTATCATAATAAAAAATATTAGGAGGAAACATGAAAAAAATAATAGAAATATTCAAAACAGACATGAAAAAAGTCTGGAAAAGGAAAATAGCAGTAATAATATTAATAGGCCTGTTATTCATACCAGGAATATATGCATGGCTAAACATAGACTCAAACTGGAATCCATATGACAACACAGGAAACCTGCCAATAGCAGTAGTAAACAAAGACCAAGGTCTAACAATATTAAACGAAAACATAAATATGGGAAGCTTGCTGGTAGACAGTTTAAAATCAAACACAGCAATGAAATGGATATTTACTGACGAAGATGATGCAAAAGCAAATGTCGATAAGGGAAAATATTATGGAGTAATAATATTACCTAAAGATTTTACAAGTAAAATAGCAACATTATTTGATGGGACTGAAATAGTAAAACCACAATTTGATTTCTATGTAAATCAAAAGAAAAATCCAATTGCACCAATTATTGTAAACAAAGCAATAGGAACAATAGAAAACAACCTAGACCAAGCATTTGTAAATGCAATTGTATATAAAGTAATGGACACTGCAGAAGATGCAAATGTTGTGGCGGAAGGAACAGCAACAACAACAGATGTAATTACAAAATTAAAAAACACAAATAAAAGTATAGAACAATTAAGAGCAACACTAAACACAATATCACTTGCGTCAGATTCAGCAGGAAATGCATTAAATGCGGTTAAAGACTTATTACCAACAGTAAGTAATATATCAACAACATCTTCAAAAAATATATCAAATATGAAAGACATAATAAAGTCATTTAATGGAGTATATACAGATGTTAACAACAATATAGGACTAATAATAGATGCAGCAGCAACAATATCATCAAATGTAAATAATGTTATTCATTCAGGAAAAATAAAAGAAAATAAAGAATATTTGTTAAATGCATTAAATAGTTTATCAAGTGTCCTATCACAATTAAATAGCATAATAGATTCATTAAACGGAACACAAGGAGTAACATTAGACAAACTAAAAGAACTAACACAGCAGGCACTTGACGATGTTAATAAAATGATAGAAGACTTAAATAAAATGGACGAAAGTTCATTAGCAGATTTAAAAGCAAAATCAGCAGAATTAAATCAAAAAATACAAAATATAAAAACACAATATAATAACACAGTAAAACCAGCATTAAACAAAGCTTTTTCTAATGCATCAACATCAATGTCAAATATAGCAAATACGATTTCGACATTAGACACAGCTTTAGGAAAAAGTGATACAGCATTGGCAAGTACAATAAAAGCATTAGATAGTACAGGCAAACTAACAACAAATATTGATACAGTATTAGTAAGCTTAGAAGATGATATAAACAAAATAATAAGCAAATTAGGTGGAGCAACACAAAGTGAGTTATACTTGAAAATATTGAATCTGTTAGAAAATAAGCCAAATGATGTAGCAGACTTTATCTCAACACCTATTGCTACAAACGAAATTGATTTATATGAAATAAATAGTTATGGTTCAAAAATGGCACCATTCTATACAGTATTAGCATCTTGGGTTGGATGTACATTGCTAGTATCAATAGTAAAAACAGATATTAAGAAAGACAAAAAACTAGGAGAAATAAAACCATATCAAGCATTTTTCGGAAGATTTATGACATTTGGAATTTTAGCTATATTACAAGGATTAGTGATAGGAGTTGGAGATATTATTATGGGAGTTCAGGTTGTAAATTATCCATTATTCTTATTAACGATTATGCTCACAAGTTTAGTGTTTATGCTTATTGTATATTCACTAACAATATCATTTGGAAAAGTTGGAGAAGCAACAGCAGTAGTAATAATGGTATTACAAGTTGCTGGTTCAGGAGGAACATTCCCAATTGAACTATTACCAGGATTTTTCCAAAAATTGCAACCAATAATGCCATTCTATCCAGCAATGAATGCACTAAGAGAAACAATAGGTGGATTCTATGGAAATAATTATATAATGTACATAGGTGCGTTATTATTACATACAATTATTCCATTATTGATAGGTTTAGTATTTAGAAGACCTATTATAAAATTTAAACAAGAATTATCAGAAAAATTAGAAGAAACTGATTTGATAGTATAATTAGAAAATCGTTTAAAATTAAAAATCACTCTAAAATCTAGTAAAAAATTCAATATAAACATATTGAAAAACTAGACTTAGAGTGATTTTCTTCAATAATTTTTCTGTCTTCTAAAGAAAGATGTTTACCATTAAAACTCATAATTTACATTCTTTCCCAAGAAGCATCTACACTTTAATTATACCACTATAATTTAATCTTACAATATCTATTGCTGTATAATTAAAATATATTCTAATAAAATCAAATAGAATTTACTTTTTTAATTGACGGGTATAAAAAATATACATAAAATGTGTAAAAATTATTGAAATAAAGAAAACGTTATGTTAAAATCAATTCAAAGTTCACAAAACTCGTATTTTAATGTCAAAAATACACAAATTGTGAATTTGATTATACAAATGAATGTTGTGATATTGCGGTGTTTTAGACGTTTTTATCACTTGGAAGGAGGAGTACTAAAGTTAATTGTATTATTTTTGAAAAATTAGAAATAATAAGAGAAATAGAGAGAAACTAAGGAGGATTTTATAATAATGTTGAGTAAAAAAAATAATGGTATTACACTTGTCGCTTTAGTGATAACTATAGTGATTTTGCTTATTTTGGCAGGAATTTCAATTTCTACATTGACGAATACTGGAATATTTCAAAAGGCAAAAGATGCTAAAAAAGCGAGTGAAAATGCACAAAAAGAAGAAGACAGACTAATTTCTGAATATGAAAAAGAAATTGTAAAACAAGATGCGGAAGGTATATGGGATGGAAAGGTAAATAAACCAGATTTAATGTCAGGGATGAGTGCCATAAAATTTACAGAACCAACAGATAGTACAGAAGGAAAAGAAGAAAAAGTAAGTGATAGTAGTAAAAATGATTGGTATAATTATAGTGAAAAGAAATGGGCAAATGCTGAAACAAATGATGGAAGTATGTGGGTATGGATACCAAGGTATGCATACAAAATAAA
>ERZ791852.94-NODE-94-length-70851-cov-9.750141_pt1 | contig 70851 bp, 69 predicted proteins | sample MGYA00510287_ERZ791852 | MGnify/ENA primary metagenome ERZ791852 (study PRJEB30046, sample SAMN00715257) | human gut metagenome | study: EMG produced TPA metagenomics assembly of the A metagenome-wide association study of gut microbiota in type 2... | reverse complement strand
TCAAGAAAAAAGAAAAATCATGAAAGAATATGGATTTAATGTAATAGATAAGGAGATAGAAAAGATGTGTAACTTAGGAGAAATGATTGAAAGAGAAGCAAAACAAGCAAAGAATATAGAACATTTACAAAATGTAATGCATGAGCTTCAATGTTCATTAGAAAAAGCAATGGATATTTTAAAATTAACAGATGAAGAAAGAAAAGAAATTAAAAAATATTTTCAAGCTTAACATAAAAGGATAGCAGTTTAGCTATCCTTTTTATAAAAGACTACATTTTTTTATTTGTGTTTTTAATAATATAAATAGGCCGTTGTTTAGATTCAAAATAACAAGAGGAACAATATTGGCCTAAAATAGCTACAAATACAAGTTGGATACCACTTAAAAATAAAACTAAACTTGTTAAGTAGGATAGATGATGAATAAAAATAGAGTATAAAGATATAAAACATGCTATTAATATCAATATTCCGCCAATAACTCCAGCCATTGTAATGGGTGTAGAAGAAAAAGAAAAGATACCTTTAAATGCATAAGAAAATAAACTTTTAAAACTCCATTTTGTCTTACCTGCAGGACGTTCTACATTATGAAATTCTAACCATTTAGTATTAAAACCAACAAAAGAAAACATGCCTTTCATATAACGATTATATTCTTTTAATTCTAAAATCGCATCTACCATTTGTCTTGTCATCATTCTAAAATCACCTGCTCCATCATCCATATCCATTTTCGTAAGATATTGAATCACTTTATAAAAACTATGTGATAAAAAATTTCTTAATTTATTTTCACCAATACGATCAATTCTTTTACCAGCACAACAATCATAGTCTTCATATTTTAATGCTTGATACATAGATTCTAATAAATAAGGTGGATGTTGTAGATCTGCATCCATGATGACTACATAATCACCACTCGCATTTTCTAAACCAGCATACATAGCGGCTTCTTTTCCAAAATTACGTGAAAATGAATAATAGAAACAATGTTTATTTTTATGTGCTAATAGTTTGAGTATATCTTCACTATGATCTTGACTACCATCATTAATAAAAAGAATTTCATAATCAATATTTTGAATTTTCTCTAAAGTATGTACAACTTCTTTATAGAAAAGGGGTAAAACTTCTTCTTCGTTAAAACATGGAACAATGACACTTATTTTATCCATTATAAACACCTTCTTTTTTAAAAATTTTAAACTTACATAAAACATAATTTGATAAAATAGTTACAAAACTTACTAATAACTTAGAAAACATGGGTTGTATATGCATTAAAGTAATAAAAATATATAAACAACCATTTTCAACAATTAAAGTTAAAAATCTTAACAAAACAAAAGAACTCAATTCTTTTTTGATATCATTTTGACTTTCAAATACATATTTTTTATTCGCATAATAAGCAAATATAACAGCAAAAAACCAGGAGATACTATTAGCGACTAACCAATGACAATGGATCATCAATAAAACAAAATAAACAATATAATTAACAAGTGTAGTCATAATACCTACAAAAACATAACTAATAATCTCTTTAGTATTTTCTTTCATCTTTTATTTTCCTTTCAATTAAATAATGTATAAAAACAACCATAAATCCAAAATAAGATAAAATAAAACCTAATCTATAACCATAAGGAGTAAACTTAATTTGAATTTGATGTTTTCCTTTTTTGATTTTACATCCTAAAAAAGCTTCGTTAACAACTTCACTTTTAACTTCTTGATGATCAACTAAAATTCGATATCCACGATCATAAGGAATACGTGTAATAAAATAACCATCATTACTTACATTTATTGTTCCATTTAAAATATCTTTTCCTTTATTTATAGATAGAGGATCAACTTTTATATTTTTAAGAGCATTTTTATTTAAAGAATAAGTTTGAATATTCTTTAAGTCATAGTGTCCTTTAGATAATGAAATAGATAATTGTTGAGCTGTTAATAAATAAGTAAAATGTGTATTTTGATTATAATAAGGTGAAGTACTTTTTGATAATTTATTTTTTATACCATTAATAGTAATAGAAACACTTTGTAAAGGTAGATGATTAATAACATCTCCTTCAATTACAATGATTTCATTATTTGTTTTTCTATTTAGTTGATAATTAATATATGTTTTTTTATTATTTTTAATTTGATATTCTTTTTTTAAACCCATATCTTCTTTAATAAATTGACTTTGATAATCATTATTTCCATCTTTTACAATTGCTTGATGATATAGTGTATCTAAAGTATAAGGGTATTCCAGTTTTTGAAATTGGTTTTGACTATAAAGTTGATTTGTCGCATAAGCGATAGGTTTAATATCTTGACTTTGATAAAGCTTTAAATCATTTATTTCATCAACTTTTTGATATCCTTCAATTTTCTTTTTAGAAACAATAGAATCAACAGACATCAGTTTTAAATAAAAGAGATGATTTTGATCTATTTGGGCAACACGATTATTAATTGAAATAGGCAATTTCAATGTATCATATAAATATGAATTATATAATTTATGGTTTGTTGATGTATAACCAGAAATACGTGTTATTTGATTTTGATATGTTTGATTCATATTTTGTTTGCTTTGGTTTAAATTAACTAAAGTGTTGATTTTATTTCTTTGAATGAGTGTTTCTGCTTCTTTATTTGAATAGTTTTGATATTGTTTTGTTGATATAAAACTTGTTGTTGGATTATTAAAATAAACAACAAGTAAAGGAATCAATAAATAGATAAAAACTATTTGTTGATGGTGCTTATAAAAATAAAGAATGGTTAAGCTGACGATTAAATCAATACATACAAGATAAGGTTGAGTGATAAAAAATAATGGTAAAATAATTAAAATAAGCATAGAATAATTGATTCTAAAAGTGAAATCTTCTAAAACTAAACCTGCTTGTAAAATAATGAGAGGTATAAATACAATGAGTATTTTACTTCTAGCATATAAAAAACCATTCATTATAAAACTAATTAAAGGACAAAACATAGAAATTATAATAATTAATGATAGTAAACGTGTTTTCTTTTTATATAGACCACATACAATTAAAATCCAAATAAGATATGTAAATCCACAACCATAGTTGTTATAAAGTAAACCTTTTAAAGAAAAGGTAGGCATTAATAAATCTAATAGATGTGTTGAACTTACACTTTTACTACCACCAGCAATAACATATAAAGTAGGAATTGTATAAATAGCAGTTAGTAATACAATACCTACATAAGCTATTAATAAATGAAATAAAGGTTTCTTATATTCTTTATGATTGGCACATTGCATAACGAAATAAATAAAACAAACAATAAAACAAGCAATACAATAAAAATAACTATGTAAAACAATACAACTTCCCCAAATAATAATACCTGTAAAATGATGATTAATAAAATAATGATCAATACTTCTTAACATCAAAAATAAAAAAGGCATATAATTCACAAACATGACTTGTTTGTGAAATTGAAAAAAGATAGAAGATAATAAAACAAATAAACTTAATAAAAAACATAAATCATTTCTTTTTAAATGTTCTTTTAGAAAAAAATAACAAGTTAAATTTGTTAGAATTAAAAGAAATACTTGATAACCAATAAAAAGATCAATCATCTTTACATTGATAAATAGTGCTCCTAATAAAACATCAAATCTTAAAGAACCATAATAAGAAAAATAATAAATATTAACTCCTGACATTAAATGAGAAAGATAAGTAGGAAAAATAGTTCCTTCTTCTCTTATCGCATGTCTTAATGCATCAGCAATTGTAATATGTTGATTAAACCAATCAACTTTATTTCCAAATAATAAGTTTTGACTTGTGATAATAAATAAAAATAACAAGGGAATCATTATTAAAAGGAATATATATAAATAATCTTTTCTTTTCATCTTTTTTTACCTCAAAAAGAATTGTATCAATGAATTCTTAATAATCGCCTTAATTAATTCTAAAGAAATCCTAAACAACTTTATAAATTGTGGTTATTCTTTTTAGAAAGTCTTAAGAATTCTTATGAATTGTTATTAAGAAAGAAGTGATAAGGTATAAGAGGTGATAGAAATGAAGAGAATATTAATTTGTATATTAGTTGTTTTAGGATGTTTTTTTATAGATCATGAATCTTGTAGACATCAAAATGAAATAGATCAAATCGATTTAAATGATTGTCAAAAGTTAATGATTGTTGCTCATCCTGATGATGAAACGATATGGGGTGGTGATCATTTATTAAAAGGACACTATTTAGTTGTTTGTTTAACAAATGGAAATAATCCAACGAGAAGAAAAGAATTTATGAAAATAATGAAAGAAACACATAATCAAGGTTTAATCTTTGATTATCCTGATAAGACAAATGGTAAAAGAGATTCATGGGTGCATGTAAAAGGAAGTATAGAAAAGGATGTTGCTTATTTGAGTCATAAAAAGAAGTGGAAATGTGTTGTAAGTCATAATCCTTTAGGAGAGTATGGACATATACATCACCGTTTAACTTCACAGATAGTCAGTATAAAGTGTTCTCAACAAAATTTATATTATTTTGGTAAGTATTATAAAAAAAATCATGTACCTGAAAATTTAAAGAAAATAAATCAATATGATGCTAAAATGAAATTAATCAATAATTATACATCACAAAAGAAAGTAATGAGACATTTAAATCATATGATGAAATATGAAAATTGGGTAAAGGCTAAGGATTGGAGAAGTTTATGAATGAAAAGATAATGGTAGTAGATGATCATGATGATATTAGAGAAGTGATACACGTTTTACTTACAAACGAAGGATATCAAATTATAGAAGCTAAAAATGGAAAAGAGGCTTTAGAATTATTAGATGATTCTATTGATTTAATTATTTTAGATGTAATGATGCCAGAGATGAATGGATATCAGGTTTGTTTATTAATGAGAGAAAAGACAAATGCTCCTATTTTATTTTTAACAGCTAAAGGGCAAGAAAGTGATAAGACATTAGGGTTTTCTAGTGGAGGAGATGATTATTTAACTAAGCCTTTTTCTTATAATGAATTAAATGTAAGGGTAAAAGCTTTACTTAGAAGATATCATGTATATCAAGGTAAAAAAGAGGAAGCAAAAGCAATTATTAGATTAAATGATTTAGAAATTGATCAAGAACATAAAGAAGTCTATTTAAATAAAAATAAGTTATCTTTAACAGATATAGAGTATGAGATATTAGATTATTTAGTTTTAAATCGTAAACAAGTTATTTCAGCAAGTCAGTTGTTTGAAACTATTTGGCATGAAAACTATTATTATGGGGCTAATAATACAATTATGGTACATATACGTAATTTAAGAAAGAAGATTGAAGAAGATCCTCAAAATCCTCGAATTATAAAAACTGTCTGGGGAAAGGGGTATTATATTGATTAAAAAGAACTTGAATTTATCAATGAAAATTGTTTTACTACTTCTTTCTTCAGCTATGCTTGCTGTTTTGTGTTATGCAGCTTTTCGAGAAAATGTGACAGAATTTTATGATTATATTGATTCTATAGAAAAACCCTTTAATGAGGATAAATTTTTTAAAAGATTTGAACAAGAAGCACAAGAAATCAATCTTTATTCTAAAAATAAAGAAGATAAAAAAGCATTAAAAAAATTATTAAAAAAACATGATATTTATACCAATGTTTATATTTATGATGATGCAGAAGATAATTTTCTAGGAGGAGATTTTGGTAAAGTATTGGATGAACCTGTAGGAATTACACCGTTATATAGTTTACAAAATGATTTTGAACAGTATTCTTTTAATAGATTGATAAGTGAATCAGTGAAATTTAAAGATGGCGAGGGAATTGTTTATGTTAGTTCTATGCATTTATTAAAGTATGTAAAATACTATTTTTATGTTGCTTTGTTTGTTAGCTTACTTATTTTCTTTTTACCAACTTTTATTTTTATTAAAAGAAAAGTTAAATATATTAATATTTTAAAACAAGAAGTATTAAATATGTCACAAGGGGATTTGAGTCATGCTATGACGATTATGAGTCATGATGAATTAGCTATTTTAGCTCAAGAGATGGATACTTTAAGAATAACATTAGCTTCTAATTATCAAAATGAAGCAAGGATAAAAGAAGCGCATCAAGAAATGATTACTTGTTTATCACATGATTTGCGAACACCTTTAACCGCTTTAAGAGGCTATTTAGATATTTTATGTTTACATTGTTATAAAGATGAAAAACAAATGGATCATTATTTAAATAGTTGTATTGAAAAGACTGAACAAATTAAATATTTATCTAATAAGACATTTGAATATTCTTTGGTTTATAATGATGATTTAATTTCAAGTTTAGAAACAATAAGTAGTGAATCATTTATTCAATATATTGAAGAACATTTAGAGTATTTAGAATTAGAAGGGTTTAAGATTGAAAAAGAGATAACAATTTCATCAGTACAATTACAATTAGATTTATCAATGATGAAAAGAATGATGGATAATATATGTTCTAATATCCAAAAATATGCAAGAAAAGAGCAACCCATTTATTTACAAATAAGTATTGAAAAAGGAAATTTAAAAATAGTTTTTGAAAATGAAAAGAAAGAAACAAATCATGAAGTTGAAAGTAATAAGATTGGATTAAAAAGTGTTAAAAAGATTATAGAAATACATCAAGGACAATGCTTCATTCAAGATTTAATGGATTCATTTATTTTAATTATTACATTTCCATGTCATTTATAAAAAAAGATTTCAAATATTATGCATATAATATAAGAAATCTTTTTTCTTTATTCTTCTATTTCTGGTTTAATCATTTTCATTTGTTTCATGATTTTACGAATATGATATAAGCTTTCAGCAATGTTTAAACCATGATCACCAATTCTTTCAAAATCAGTTAAAATCTTAGTATAAATAATACTATTTTCAGTCGAACATTTCTTTTCTTTTAAACGAATTAATTGATTAACAGTGAATTGATGTTGAGTTTTATCAATATTATCTTCCATGATATCTACTTTATCGACAATATTTTTAAATTCATCATAATCTAAAATAATTAATTCATCTAAAATATTATTACATAAACTTTCCATAATACTTATTTCTTTTAAAGCATCAGCAGAAAAATGCGTATCATCTTCAGCTAATTTTTGTGCTCTTGAAGCAATATTAATAGCATGATCACCGATTCTTTCTAAATCAGAAGATAGTTTTAAAAATAATACAATTGTTTGAGAACCTTCTGTAGGAAACTCATTTGAAATAACTTCTGTAGTAAAATCAATAATTTGTTGATTTAAATAATTAATATATTCTTCATCCTTTAATAAACGTTCATATTTTTCTTGATCAAAATGATCTAATAACTCAAATGCACGTTTAACATTATGATTAGCTACATTTAACATATGTTGAGTTTCATTAAATAATTGAGTATTTGCAATAGCACTTGTTCCAATATGATAATCATTATTAAAAATACTAAAATCTAAATATTTAAGTGACATATGTTGATGATCTTCTGGATCATCAGGTAAAATCATCTTAGCAAGATCAACTAATTTTGTTCCAATTGGAAGTAATAATAATGTTGTAGCAACATTAAATATTGTATGTACATTGGCTATTTGAGCCGCAACATTATTTGGTGTTATACTTTCAACCAAATGAGCGAAAGGAAATAACATACTAATACTTACAAATATAACAGTTCCAATAATATTAAAAGTTAAATGAATAATAGTTGTTCTTTTAGCATTTTTACTTGTTCCAATAGAAGCTAAAACGGAAGTAATACAAGTTCCGATATTTTGACCAAATAAAACATAAATAGATGATGATAAAGTCATGACCCCACTTTTAGCTAAAGCTTGTAAAATACCAACAGAAGCAGAAGAACTTTGAATAAGTGCAGTAAATAACGCTCCTACTAAAATACCAATAAATGGATTTTGGAATTTAGAAATTAATCCTACAAACTCTGGCATAGTACGAAGCGGAACCATAGCGTTAGACATAGTTTCCATTCCTATAAATAAAATACCTAAACCACCAATGACACTTCCAAAAGCATCTAATTTTTTACTTTTAAAGAAAACAATCATTGCTACACCAATAAAAGCAATTAAAGGTGCAATTGCTGTAATATCAATTGCAATCAATTGACCAGTAATGGTTGTACCAATATTAGCTCCCATAATTACCCACACAGCACTTGTTAAAGACATTAACCCAGAATTAACAAAACCTACAACCATTACTGTAGTTGCTGATGAAGATTGAATAATAGCAGTTACTAAAGCACCTACTAAAACGCCTAAAATACGATTCGATGTTAATTTTTCTAGAATCGTTTTCATTTTATTTCCAGCAGCTAGCTCTAATCCATTAGACATCATATTCATTCCATAAAGGAAAAGCGCTAAACCACCTAACATAGAAAAAATATTTGTTAGTTTCATATATAATCCCTCACAATCCGTTAGTAGATTAACACTTTCTTAAGGTAATGTATATAAACTTAACATATTCTTAACAAAAAAAGCTCCTAAGAGCTTTTACCAAATTCCTAATATATGTTGCATAAATAAACTCATACAGGTAATACTGATCCAACAAATAAATCCTAATAATATAGGTTTTCCACCTTTTTTAATTAATTGAATAACATTTGTATTCAATCCTATAGCTATCATTGCTAGAACAATAAAGAATTTACTTAATTCTTTAAATGGTGTAAAGAAATCAGCAGAAACCCCCATATGAATAGATATTGTTGTAATAAGTGAAGCTAAAACAAAATAAATAATAAAGAAAGGAAACACTTTCTTTAAATTAACCTTTTGACCATCTTTATTCTTTCTTAACTTAAAAAAAGATAACACTAAAGTAATAGGAATAATAGCGAGTGTTCTTGTAAGTTTTACAGTAACAGCTTTATCTAAAGTAGCACTTTGTAAATGATACATCGAATCCCATGTAGAAGCTGCAGCTGTAACTGAAGATGTATCATTAATAGCTGTTCCTGCAAAAATACCAAATGCTTCACCACTCTTTGTAGAAAAACCAAGAAGTGTACCAAGTGTTGGAAATAATAAGGCAGCAATCATATTAAATAAAAAGATAACAGAAATACTTTGAGCTACTTCTTCATCGCTCGCTTCAATCACAGGTGCTGTTGCTGCAATGGCAGAACCACCACAAATCGAAGATCCTACACCAATAAGTGTGGATATCTTACTTGGTATTTTCATTGCTTTATGTAATACATAAGAAACAATAAGTGATGTAGATATTGTCACAAGAATGATAGGTAATGATTGTTTACCTGTTTGTAATACAACAGATAGGTTCATTCCAAATCCTAGTAAGATAACTGCATATTGTAAAATCTTCTTTGAGGTAAAAGTAATTCCTGATTGTAAGTCTTTTTTATCTTTGATAAAAAGTGTGATAATCATACCTAGAATAATCCCAAAGACAGGACCACCTACAATAGGAAACTTCTTTCCTAAAAACCAACAAGGAATCGCAATAACTAAACATAATAGAATACCTTTATAATTCTTCTTTAAATTCATAAACTCTCTCCTTTAAAACAAAAGAAGTTTATCATATTTTGAGTAGAATTAGAATTAAGAATTGTTAAGAATAATTTTTTCTCATTCCTTTGTCATTCAAAGTAGATTCATGTATCATTATTAGATGAGGGATGAATATGAATAGTGAAATAGTAATTTTAATGCCAGTTTATAATCCTAGGGAGGAAATTATAAACTATATCAAAAAATTGAAAAAAGAAAGATATTCTATTGTTGTTGTAAATGATGGATCTGATGAAAAATATCATTCTATTTTTGAAAGTCTTGTTGATGATTGTACAATTATTAACTATTCTGTTTCTAAAGGAAAAGGAAATGCTATTAAAAAGGGTTTAAATTTTATTAAGGAAAATAATCAAGATAGAAAAGGTATTCTTATTTTAGAAGAAGATTATCCAATAGATAAAATGACTCAATTAAATGAATTATTTAAACAAGAAAAAATCTTTTTTATTCATACAAAAGGTAAAAGAATATTTTCAAAGATATTTTCTATGATTTATCATCAAGAATTTAAAAATGTTGATAGTAGAATTATTGGTTTTTCTATGAAATATTTAGATCAAATGTTGAAAGTAGATGAAAATTGTTATGAAGTACAAGTATTGATTGATTGTGTTCAAAAAGAAATAACAGTTAAGGAAATAGTTGTTGATCAAAATAAAGAATGTTTTCATCTAAAAAATAATAATCGTAACATCCTTTACGTTATCTTCTTACATCTATTCCGTTTTATTTCATCTTCAGTAATTAGTTCTGTCATAGATGTATTACTTGCTTGGCTTTTATTAGATGTATTAAAAATATGGATGACAAGTGATTTTTGGCGTATTGCTATTGCTAGTCTTGTAGCCCGTGTTATTTCAACTATTGAAAATTACATTTACAATAAAAAGATTGTTTTTAAAGAAAGAACTGAAACTAAACAAACAGCAATTAGATTTTTGATTTTAACAGTAGTTATTACAATTTTGTCTACACTTTTTGTTTATGTTTTTTCTACGTTAGGTATTATGTCTGAAAAGCTTGCTAAACCTGTAGGTGATTTATTATTATTTTTATTAAGTTATAATGTACAAATGAAGTGGGTTTTTTCTAAAGAATAAAGAAGAATATATGGATGTTCTTCTTTTTTTTTGAATAAAAAACACTGATAAAATCAAGATAAAATGAAAAAATAAATAAATTTGAACTTCAAAGTATTTACATTTTGCTTTCTTCGTGTATAATACAAATCGTATTCAAGGAGGAAAGTAAAATGGATTTTGAAAAAGTAAAAGAGATCATTGTTGATTCATTAAGTTGTGATGAAAGTCAAGTTACAATGGAAGCAAATTTAAAAGATGATTTAGAAGCTGATTCTTTAGATGCTGTTGAATTAATTATGCAAATTGAAGAAGAATTTGAAGTAGAAATTCCAGATGAAGTTGCTTCTAACATGAAAACTGTTAAAGATATCGTAGATTATATTGAAGCAAACAAATAGTAAAGAGGTGTCGCTGAGGCGACTATATATTTTATAATAAGCTTTGAATTTCAAAGCTTATTATTTTACTGTATACTTTGAACTTCAAATAAAGGAGAATACTATGAAATTAGATTTTATTAAACAAATTATGAGTGAGTTTGATCAATCAAATGTCACTAAAATGAAAGTAGAAATAGATGATTTAAAAATAGAATTAGAAAAAGAAAGTGAAAAAGTTGAATATGTAAAACCATTAGAAAAAGAAAATAAAATGGTTGCAGAAGTAAACACCAAAGAGCCTACAGGTACGCCTGTAAAATCACCAATTGTAGGTGTTTTCTATAGTGCAAGTTCACCTGAAAGTGATCCGTATGTTACTGTTGGAAAGACAGTTAAAAAAGGAGATATTGTTTGTATTATTGAAGCAATGAAGGTGATGAATGAAATTAAGGCACCATGTGATGGAACGGTTACATCAATTCTTGTAGAAAATGAAGCGCTTGTAGAATATGATCAAGCTTTAATGGTTATTGAAGAAAATGTTTAAAAAGATATTGATTGCTAATCGCGGTGAAATAGCCGTTAGAATTATTCGTTGTTGTAAAGAAATGGGAATTGAAGCCGTTGCTGTTTATTCTTCAGCAGATGCCACTTCTTTACATGTTCAATTAGCAGATGAAGCTTACTGTATTGGACCTGCTAAAAGTAGTGAGAGTTATTTAAATATGGAAAATATTTTATCAGTAGCTACTTTATCAGGGTGTGATGCAATTCATCCTGGATTTGGTTATTTATCTGAAAATTCGACGTTTGCCAGACTTGTTGAAAAATGTGGTATGACTTTTATTGGTCCAAGTGGTGATGTGATTGATCAAATGGGGAATAAAAGCGTTGCTCGACAAATGATGATCGAAGCAGGAGTTCCAGTTGTTCCTGGAAGTGATGGCAGTATTGAATCTGTCAGTCAAGGAAAAGAAATTGCTAGAAAGATTGGTTATCCGGTTTTAATTAAAGCTTCTGCCGGTGGTGGTGGAAGAGGTATGAGAAAATGTTTTAAGGAAGAAGATTTTGAAAATGCTTATTTAACAGCTAAAGCAGAGGCAAAGGCTTGTTTTGGTGATGATGATATGTATATGGAAAAATTGATTTTAAATCCTAAACATATTGAATTTCAAATTTTAGCTGATCATTTTGGTAATGTTATTCATTTAGGAGAAAGAGATTGTTCAATTCAAAGAAGAAACCAAAAGATGATGGAAGAATCTCCAAGTAAAGCTTTAAGTCAAGAGCTTCGAGAAAAGATGGGAAATGATGCTATCAAAGCAGCTAAAAAAGTAGGATATGTTAATGCAGGAACGATTGAATTTGTTTTAGCACCGGATGGAAAATATTATTTTATTGAGATGAATACGCGTATTCAAGTTGAACATCCAGTAACAGAGATGGTAACAGGGGTTGATTTGCTTCGTGAACAAATTAGAATAGCTGCGCGTTTAAAATTGAATTATAAACAAGAGGATATTCATTTACAAGGACATGCGATTGAATGTCGTATCAATGCTGAAAATCCTCAAGAAGGTTTTAGACCTTCACCAGGGATTGTTAGTAGTTTACATATTCCAGGAGGTTTTGGGGTACGTATTGATACAACTTTATATCAAGGTTATCAAGTGTCTTCTCATTATGATTCAATGATTGCTAAGGTAATCGTTCATGGAAGAAATCGTATTGAAGCAATTCGTAAAATGCGTAGGGTCTTAAGTGAATTAGTGATTGATGGTATTGATACGAATCAAGAATTACAGTATTTGATTTTACATGAAAGTGATTATGTCAAAGGAAATTTTGATACAAGTTTTATTGAAAAACATTTAGATGAGTTGGTGAATGAAAGATGATGGAACAGTTATTTAAGGAAAGAAAAGAAAAACTTCATTTATTTAAGTCATTAAGAAAAAAAAGAGAAAATGAAAGAAAAGAAGTTCCTGAAGGACTTTATACAAAATGTCCAAAGTGTAAAGAATTGATTCTTACAAGTAAACTTAAAAAAAATATGTCAGTTTGTCCTCATTGTGGAAATCATTTAAAGATCACTGCTTATGAAAGATTAGAAATGATTTATGATCAAGGAAAATATAAAGAACTCTATAAAAGTACACAAAGAGTAAATCCTTTAGAATTTCCCGGATACGATGAAAAATTAGAATTTCTACAACAAAAAACAGGTTTAAATGAAGCTGTTGTTGTAGCAAGTGGAAAAATAAATGGGACAAAGGTGATTACTTGTGTGATGGATTCACGTTTTTTAATGGGTAGTATGTCTTCTATTGTAGGTGATAAAATCACGAAAGCTATTGAACATGCAACCAAAAGAAAGTATCCACTCATTATTTTTACAGCTTCAGGAGGCGCTAGAATGCAAGAAGGAATTTATTCTTTAATGCAAATGACAAAAACCTCCGCAGCTCTTGCTAGACATCATCAAGCAGGTTTACTTTATATTTCCTATATTACCCATCCAACAACAGGAGGAGTAACAGCTTCATTTGCAAGCTTAGGAGATATTATTATTGGTGAACCTCAAGCATTGATTGGATTTGCAGGAAGACGTGTCATTGAAAGTACGCTTAAACAAAAATTACCGGAAAACTTTCAAACAACGGAATTTATGGAAGAACAAGGATTTGTTGATTTAATTGTGAAACGTCAAGAAATGCGTTCAACACTTATTAGAATTTTAAAAATGCATGGTAAGGGGGCATAAAGATGTCTTTAAGTCAAGTAGAAAAAGAAATTGAAAAGTTACAAAAAGAACTTCTTGATTGCAATCAAGAAAGAAAAAAAGAAATCGAAAGTCAAATCAAAAAACAAGAAGAATATTATCAACATCTTTCACCTTATGATCATGTTTATCTTGCTAGAAAAAGTACACGACCAAATATTAAAGATTATATCAATCATCTCTTTGATGATTTTATTGAGTTACATGGAGATCGTTTAGCAAAAGATGATGGTTCAATTATTGGAGGCATTGGGTTATTTAATCAACAACCTGTAACAATTATCGGTCATTTAAAAGGAAAAACTTTAGAAGATAATTTAAAATGTAATTTTGGAATGTCTTCACCAGAAGGCTATCGAAAGGCAATGCGCTTAATGAAACAGGCGGAAAAATTTAAACGTCCTATTATTGCTTTTGTCGATACTCCAGGAGCTTATCCAGGAATGGAAGCAGAAATGCATGGAATTGGAGAAGCAATTGCTCGAAATCTTTTAGAAATGTCTCTTTTAAAAGTTCCTATTATTACTATTGTTATTGGTGAGGGAGGTTCTGGAGGAGCTTTGGCTTTAAGTGTGAGTGATCGCTTAGTCATGTTAGAAAATAGTGTTTATTCGATTTTATCTCCTGAAGGATTTGCTTCTATTTTATGGAAAGATCAAGAAGGAAAGCGCGTTGCAGAGGCTGCAAGCTTAATGAAATTAACAGCTAAGGATCTTTATGAGCGTCATATTATTGATCATATCATAGATGAAGATTTAAAAGGGGCTACTGTTGAAAGTTATGAAGTTTATCGACAAATAAAAGAATATTTAAATACAAATCTTAAAGAATTACAAAAGTTATCAACATCTCAATTGATTAATAAACGTTATGAAAAATATAGAAAGATAGGACAAGTATTTTAAAGGAGAAAAAGATGAATGGAATTGAAATTGTTTCTACAGGTTATGCCAAAATTGAAAAGACTTTAGATAATCAACAACTTGAACAAATGGTAGAAACATCTAATGAGTGGATTGTTTCACGAACTGGTATTTTAAAAAGACATCTTTCAGATAAATCAAGTGCTTTTCTAGCTATTGAAGCTGCTAAAAAAGCAACTCAAAATCAAGATTTAAGTCAACTTGCTTTAATTATTGTAGCTACGATGACACCAGAAAATAATACGCCAAGTAATGCCTGTCTTGTACAAAAAGCTTTAGGTTTAAATCATCAATCAATGATGTGTTTTGATATTAATGTTGCTTGTAGTGGTTATGTTTATGCTTTAAAAGTTGCTCAAAGCTTGTTAGAAGAAAATCAATATGGACTTGTTATTGGAAGTGAACAATTAAGCTCTATTGTAGATTATCAAGATCGTAATACGTGTATTTTATTTGGAGATGGTGCAGCCGCTACGCTGATTAAAAAAAATCAAAAGCTTTTTTATAGTTATTTAGATAGTGATGGAAATGAAGAAGTACTATTTTCTAAAAGAAATGATTATTTAAAAATGAAAGGTCAAGATGTTTTTAAATTTGCTATTAAAGCAATTCCTTTAAGTATTGATCATGTCTTAAACCAAGCAAAGATGACATTAAATGATATTGATTATGTAATTTGTCATCAAGCAAATGAAAGAATTATTAAACATGTTTATAAAAAATATCAATGTTCAAGTGAAAAGTTTTATATGAACTTACAAGAATATGGAAACACCTCAGCAGCGAGTATTCCATTAGCTTTAGCGAAGATGAATGAACAAGGGTTACTTCAAAAAGGAATGAAAATCATTCTCGTTGGCTTTGGTGGAGGACTTACTTGGGGTGCAATTTTAATGGAATGGTAAGGAGAACAAAATGAAATTAAATGAGTTATTAAATATTAAATATCCTATTATTCAAGGAGGAATGGCCAATATTGCTACCGGTGCCTTTGCTGCGAGTGTTTCTAATGCAGGAGGTTTGGGTTTGATTGGAGCTGGAGGAATGAATGCTAAAATGTTAAAAGCAGAAATTCAAGCATGTAAAAAATTAACAAATCAACCTTTTGGTGTCAATATTATGTTACTCAATCCAGATGCCAAAGAAATGGCACAAATCGTTATTGATGAACATGTCCCAGTTGTGACAACTGGTGCTGGAAATCCAGGTGTATATATAAAAATGTGGAAAGAAGCAGGAATTAAAGTTTTACCTGTTGTTCCTAGTGTGGCTCTTGCTAAAAGATTAGAACGTGCAGGCGTGGATGGTTTAATTGTTGAAGGTTGTGAAGCAGGGGGACATATTGGTGAGGCAACGACTATGGCGCTTGTTCCTCAAGTTGTAAGTAATGTTTCTATTCCTGTTATTGCTGCAGGAGGAATTGCCAGTGGCAAGCAAATATTAGCGGCTTATGCTTTAGGTGCTTGTGGTGTACAAATTGGAACAGTTTTACTCGCAAGTAAAGAATGTCCAATTCATGAAAATTATAAACAAGCGATTTTAAAAGCGAAAGATACTTCGACAACTGTTACAGGAAGAATTAATGGAACACCAGTAAGAATCTTAAAAAATAAAATGGCAAAAGCTTATATTCAAAAAGAAAAAGCAGGAGCAGATATGATGGAACTTGAAAAATATACTTTAGGTTCATTAAAAAAAGCTGTTTTTGAGGGAAATGTTGATGAAGGTTCTTTGATGGCAGGACAAGTTGCAGGAATGATTCATGAAATTAAACCCGTTAAACAAATTTTAGAAGAAATGATGAGTGAGTTACAAGAAACTTATTCAAATTTGGAGATTTAAAATGTTAGAAATCAATCAAAAAAGCCTAACTGTCCCTTTAATTCAAGGAGGAATGGGTGTTGGTGTTTCTCTAGGAAATTTGGCAGGACATGTAGCTCAAGTTGGGGCGATGGGAGTTATTTCTACAGCGCATCCAGGATACAAGGAAGATGATTTTGAAAGTAATCATCGTCAAGCAAATATTCGTGCTTTAAAAAAAGAAATTTTAAAAGCACAAAAGCTTTCTCAAGGAAAAGGTTTAGTAGCCATCAATGCGATGGTTGCTTTAAAAGATTATGAGGAATTGATCAATGCAGCATTAGAGAGTAAAGTTGATGCTATTATTTCAGGAGCTGGGCTTCCTTTACGTTTACCAGAATTGGTAAAAGATCATGATGTTTTAATTGCTCCAATTGTTTCAAGTGGTAAAGCCTGTAAGGTAATCATAAAACATTGGCTTAAAAAATATCAACGTACACCAGATTTTATTGTTATTGAAGGAAGTCAAGCAGGAGGACATTTAGGATTTAAAAAAGAAGACTTAGAAAATCAAACATGCCAAAGTTTAGAAGAAATTTTTAAAGATGTTGAAGAAATTGTAGAAAATAATAAATTGAACATTCCTATTTTTGTAGCAGGAGGAATCAGTCAAAGAAGTGATGTTAAGCATTTCTTTGATCTAGGTGTCGATGGTATTCAAGTAGCAACACGTTTTATTACAACTTATGAATGTGACGCTTCTATCAAATATAAAGAAGCCTTCTTAAAAGCTATAAAGGAAGATATTGGTTTTGTTTCTTCTCCTGTTGGAATGCCAGGAAGAGCAATGCAAAATAGTTTTGTTAAAAAAACCAAGAAAGAAAAAATACCTGTTAAAAAATGTTATCAATGTTTAATTCCTTGTGATGTTAAAAATACACCTTATTGTATTTCAAGAGCTTTAATAGAAGCTGTTAAAGGAAATTTGGAAGATGGTCTTATTTTTACAGGAGCTCATGGTTATAGGCAAGATCATTTGATGCATGTTGATGAAGTGATTCGTGAATTAATGGAGGATGACAAATGAAATTAGGAATTATTTATGCTGGTCAAGGAAGTCAAGTTGTGGGAATGGGAAAATCATTTTATCCTCGTGAAATCTTTGATCAAAATGAAGATTTAAAGGAATTATGTTTTAATGGACCACTTGAAAAACTATCGTATACACCATATACACAACCATGTATGGTGATGGTTGCAACAATCATTACAGATTTATTAAAGGAACAAGGGATTGTTCCTGACTATACAGCTGGTCTTTCTTTAGGGGAATATTCAGCATTATATTGTGCAGGTGTTTTTGAAAGGCAACAAGTCATTGATCTTGCACGCTTTAGAGGAAAAGTCATGCAAGAAGCTGTTAAAAATATTGAAAGTGAAATGATTGCTGTTTTAGGAATGAAGGAAGAACTTTTACAAGATTTATGTCATCAAGCAAGTTCATTAGGAATTGTTTCTATTTCTAATTATAATTGTCCTGGTCAACTTGTTGTTGCTGGTGAAAAGAAGGCTGTGGAAAATGTCAAAGAATTAGCTTTAGAAAATAAAGCAAGAAGAGTGATTTCTTTAAATACGAGTGGACCTTTTCATACGTCTTTATTAAAAGAAGCGTCACTTGCTTTAAAAGAAAGATTTAAAAAAGAAACTTTTCATGAAATGAAAATACCTGTTATTTTTAATACTTTAGGTCATGAAATCGAAGATCAATCAATACCAGAAATTTTAGAAAAACAAGTGATGTCACCAGTCTACTTTGAAAAAAGTATTCGCTATATGATAGATCAAGGTGTTGATACGATCATTGAAGTAGGACCAGGAAAGGTATTAAGTGGTTTTGTTAGAAAGATAGATCGAAGTATTCAGCTTTATCAAATAGAAGATATGGAATCATTGAAAAAAACAGTGAAAGCTTTGAAGGGAGAATAAAATGAGATTAGAAAATAAAATTGCTCTTGTTACAGGTGGAGGACAAGGTATTGGCAAAGAAATTGCTAAAACATTAGCTTTAAATGGTGCTTTTGTTTTAATTAATTATATAGATTTAGGGAATAATCAAGAAATTGCTCAAATGGCAAAAAATGAAATTGAAAGTCTTGGAGGAAAATGTGAAATCTTACCTGCAAACGTAGCAAGTTATGATGAAACATTAGAGATGTTTAAAACAATTAAAAATGAATATGGAAGATTGGATATTTTAATTAATAATGCAGGAATTACAAAAGATGGCTTAATGTTACGCATGAAAGAAAATGATTTTGATACAGTTATTGATGTCAATTTAAAAGGAACATGGAATTGTATGAAACATGCGACAAAATTAATGATGAAACAAAAATATGGACGTATTATTTCCATGTCATCTGTTGTAGGCGTTATGGGAAATGCAGGACAAGTCAATTATGCTGCTAGTAAATCAGGAATTATTGGAATGACAATGTCTCTTGCTAGAGAAGTTGGAAGTCGTGGTATTACTGTTAATGCAGTAGCACCAGGTTTTATTCAAACAGCAATGACAGATGTTTTAAGTGATGAAATTAAAGAACAAATGAAAAGTCAAATTCCTTTAGGAACATTTGGAAGTGTTCAAGATATTGCAAATGCAGTTGTTTTTCTAGCAAGTGATGAAGCAAAGTACATTACTGGACAAACATTGCATGTTGATGGTGGCATGGCTATGTAAAGGAGAAGCATATGAAAAGAAGAGTTGTCGTAACAGGAATAGGTGCTTTAACACCTATTGGAAATAATGTAAATGATACATGGAAGGGTATTTTAAATCATCAATGTGGGATTGATTTGATTCAATCATTTGATACTTCAAATATGAAGGTAAAAGTAGCAGGTGAATTAAAGGACTTTGAAGCTACTGAATATTTAGATAAAAAAGATGTTCGTAAAATGGATAAATTTATTCAATATGGACTGATTGCAGCTAAAGAAGCTATCAAAGATTCTAAATTAGAGATAGATTCTATAAATCATGATCGTTTTGGGGTAGTAGTATCAAGTGGTATTGGAGGATTAGGATCTATTGAAGAAAATCATCAACGTGGTTTAAAGAAAGGATTTGATCGTGTTTCTCCATACTTTATTCCTATGACCATTGTTAATTTAGCAGCTGGTCAAATTGCCATTGCCTTTAAAGCACAAGGACTTGCTACATGTCCTGTAACAGCTTGTGCGGGAGGAACAAATGCTATTGGTGATGCCTTTAGAAATATTCGTGATGGTTATTTAGATGTAACCATTGCTGGAGGTTGCGAAGCAAGCATTACACCTCTTGGTATTGGTGGTTTTACATCAATGAAAGCTTTAAGTGAATCACATGATCCTAAACGTGCCTCTATTCCTTTTGATAAAGAAAGAAATGGTTTTGTCATGGGTGAAGGAGCAGGAATGCTTGTTTTAGAAGAACTTGAACATGCTAAAGCAAGAGGGGCACATATTTATTGCGAAATGGTAGGTTATGGTGTTAGTTGTGATGCTTATCATATGACAGCTCCAGCTCCTGAAGGTATTGGAGGTGCTAAAGCCATGATCAATGCACTTCAAGATGCTTCTCTTGAAGCTAATCAAATTGATTATATTAATGCTCATGGAACATCAACACCGATGAATGATAAGTTAGAAACGGCTGCAATCAAAAAAGCTTTTAAAAATCATGCTCATAAAGTAGCTGTATCTTCAACAAAAGGAAATACAGGTCATTGTTTAGGAGCTGCTGGTGGAATTGAAGCTGTTTTATGTGTTAAAGCATTAGAAGATAACTTTATTCCAGCAACTATTAATTATCAAAATTTTGATGAAGAATGCGATTTAGATATTGTTGCAAATCATGGAAGAAAACAAGTATTAAATTATGTAATGTCAAATTCATTAGGTTTTGGAGGGCATAATGCCTCAATTATTTTTAAGAAATATGGAGAAGAGTAATGGAACTTAATAGTAATCAAATACAAGAAATCAATCCTCATCGTTATCCTTTTGCTTTAGTAGATCGAATTACAGATTATAAACCAGGTGAGTATGCTAAAGGAATCAAATGTGTCAGTGTTAATGAAATGCATTTTTGTGGACATTTTCCAAGTCATCATGTCATGCCAGGAGTTTTGATTGTTGAAGCTTTGGCACAAGTAGGATGTATTGCTATTTTATCAAAAGAAGAAAATAAAGGAAAAATTGCTTTTTTTGGTGGTATTAAAAATTGTCGTTTTAAAGGACAAGTAACACCAGGGGATGTTTTAGAAATGGAATGTGTTCTTACTAAACAAAAAGGACCCGTAGGAATTGGTGAAGCTATTGCAAAAGTAAATGGTAAAGTTGTTTGCAAAGCTGAACTTACATTTGCAATTCAATAATCTTGAATTGCAAATTTTTTTATTTTATCATGATAAAGAGGTGACATTATGAAACTGATTGAACTTGAAGAAGTTGATTCAACAAATGATTATTTAAAAAGAGAATATAAAAATTTACCTATGCAAACATGTGTCACTGCCAAATATCAAACAAAAGGTAGAGGTAGAAATGGTCATGTTTGGGAAAGTCATGCAAATGAGAATTTGATTATGAGTTTTTTATTTAAAGATTTTCATAAAATAGAAGATGCTTGGAAAATGACACAATTAACAACATGTAGTGTTGTTGGTTTACTTGATCGTTATCGTATTAAAGCAACGATTAAATGGCCGAATGACATTTATGTCGATGGAAAAAAGATTTGTGGTATTTTAGTAGAAACGATCTTAGATCCTGATTTAAAAGGAGTCATTGTAGGAATAGGATTGAATGTTAATAATGAAGATTTTCAATCAATGAAACAAATTACTCATAAAGAGTATAAAATATCTAAACTTGCTATTGGACTGAAAACATTTATGTTGATTTATTATAATTTATATCAAACAAATCAGTTTCATAAGGTTTTAGAATACGCTAATAGTATTTCTTATTTAAAAGATCAATGGGTAGAATATGGTGATTATGGAGAAGTTTGTTTTCAAAAGCTATTAGATGATGGTTCTGTTTTATTTGTTGATCGACAAGGAAAAACATATAAACAGGTAATTAATGAAATATCTTTACATAATAAATAAAAGTGCAGGCTTAAGCTTGCACTTTTACAATATAACAATATTTCTTATAAAAGGATATGCCATATCCTTTTACATGAAGATATCCCTCATTGATGATTTCTTCTTCATATTTATTATCAATGATTTGTTGGGCTCCTTCACTGGAATCCTTAATTAAATCCTTAACACTCTTAGAATGTTTACATTCTAAGATGAGTGCTGTCTGAAAGATTTGTTTAGGAAAGATACATAGATCAAATCTTCCATGCACCGCTTCTCGATTTGATTTGATCTTTTTACCACTAAAGAGTCCTAATAGAAAACCATGATAAAAAGATTCTTCATTATCAAAGTAATTAATACTTCTAGATAAGATATCTCCTAGTATTTCATTTGCATGATCAACGTCTCCTTTAACAAGACTTTGATAAAGATTTTCTTTTCTTACAAAAGTATAGTCTTCAAAATAAGACATGAATGTTTGTTTATAGATTTCATAGACTTCTTTATTGGGAATAATCAGTTTATACTTATTTTCTCCTAAATCTTCTTTTATCTTTAAATATCCTGTAAGTAAAAGAAAACTATAGATATTATTAATATTATCCATTTCTCGATAAGTAAGTTCAGGTTTGATATATTTCGTTAAAGACTTTCCTTGAATGAGTTGTTCAAATTCTTCATGAAGTTCATCACTGCCATTTTGAATATAGTTGACAACAAGATCATTTCCACTGGTATTTGCCCAGAAGGAAATAGGTTTGTTATCTGAGCTATTTAATTTACAGTCAACATACATAAGTGTACTCCAAGGATTATAGATTTCGATGTTTCCAAATAAATAACCATCATACCATTCTTTAACTTCATCTACATAATCTGATAGATTATAATCTTTTAATAATTGTAAGATTTCTTTTTTTGTAAAGCCAAAATACTCATTTTTTGATTTATAAAGAATAGGATAGGCTTTAAAATTATTTAAACCAGTGAAGATACTTTCTTTAGAAATACGAAGACAACCTGTCATGATTCCTTTTTCTAAAGCATCATTGGTTTTAAGTGCTGAAGAAAAGACACTTCTTAGAAATTCTACCATTTCATCATAGTAGTTATATTGATAAGCAGCTTGTAAAGGAACATCATATTCATCAATAAGAATGATGACTTTTTGATGATAATGTTTATAAAGAAAATATGAGATATTGAATAATGATTTTTCTAATTCATTATCTTCTGTTTCATTATCAACATATTTTTGAAAAAGTTTCTTTTCAGAAGCTAATAATCTCTCACTATTAAGCAATTCAAGATGACTTTTTGCACACAAACAAATAACTTCTTTAAAGCGATTCATTTGTTTTTCATATCTTTTAAAAAAATGAATATAACTGGGTACTTATTTTGATGTTTTATAGCTTCTTTATTTTTAGAAATGTTTAATCCGTTAAAAAGATATGCATTTTCTTTTTCCTTGATAGAAAAGAAATAATAAAGCATTGACATATTTAATGTTTTCCCAAATCTTCGAGGTCTTGTAAAAAAAACACTCTGTTCGTCTAATACATTTTCAATAAGATTTGTTTTATCTACATAATAAGCATTTTTATCAATCATTTCTTTAAAGTTTTCAATTCCTATAGGTACTAATTTCATAAATTATTCATTTCCTTATGTTTAATATAATTTTAATTAGTTAAATTATATATTGTTGTAAACTAAAAATCATTGGACAGATTGTCCAATGATTTGTTGGAATAAAAGATGAATATATGAAGAATTATTTCTTTGATAATATCGAGCTATAAGAATGAGCATAATATAAAAGTGTACTTAATGAGTACACAAGTTGTTAACTAATCTTTAGTAGTAACCTCTCGTTATAAGGGTTCAGGGAGACTAGAGCTTTTATTTTATATAAAAATACCTCCAGTGGAGGTATTTTCTATTTGATATATTGTAGTTCTTGTAATTTTTGATAGACTTGGTTTGCAAGTAATTGATTGAATGTATCATTACCTGCGAATTTGTCTTCTTTTAGAAGACTTGATGGGATATAGCTATTTGTAAGATCTTTTTGATCTTGTTCAGTAGCTGTAATATTTGCATCTTTTAAGCCATTTGTGAGAAGATAAGTTCTAAAGTCTAAGAAATGATCTTTATGTTCTTCTTTTAAGACGTTATTATCGTCTCTTACAAGGTTGTTTTGTCTTTTTGATGTCATTGATACAACAATATATTTTTGTGTTTTAATTTGGTTTAAAATAGCTCTTTGATAAGTGATTGTACGATAAACATCTTGGTTGTTTTGTTTATCATAGTTTCCAGAAAAGATAATAACGATATCATTTTCATTGAATTCAGGAAGTGTTGCTTCGATTTGTGCAGGAGCTGTTAGGGTAACAGCTTTTCCAGATTTGTCTCTTGTAAATGTATGAATATTACGAGATGAATCGTAAGCTAAAGTTCCTTTAATACCTTGAATGGTAACTTCATCGAAGTTTGATCCACTATTTTTTAAAGCTTCTACTTGTTCACCTTTTTCATTATAGAAAGTAAGGTCTACAGCTTCTTTATCACCAGGGATGGTGATATTATTAGCGAAAATCTTTGTTCTTCCTACACGAATAGATAAATCAAAAGTTGTATCTTGGTTTCCACCGAATTTAATAATTTCACTATTTGTAAGTGATTCTAAATTAAGTGGGTAACTAGCAAATTCACTTCCCAAGGTAAAGCTATCACCAATACAATAAATACGTTGACTATTTCTTTTCTTTTTTGTTTTTGTTTTTGTTGTTTCTTCTTTTGTTGTAGTTGTTGTTTTTTCTTCTGATTGGTATTTTTTAGCGTTTTGACTTGTTGAAAAACGGTCATAACCAATTAAACCAACAATCATAGCAAGTAAAACAACAACAGTAATAGAAAAAGTAACTTTTTTCATATTAGTAATAGTAGTAATGACTACCAGATAGAGATTTTGCTTTTGTTAAAACACTTCCTAAAACGTTTACATTATTTCTTTGAAGTAGTTTTACACAATTTGCAGCATCTTTTTTATTAGTATCTTGTGAAGAAATAGCAAAAATAGTCCCGTCAACGGCATTTCCTACAGGAATGGCATCAGATATCATTCCAACAGGAGCACAGTCAATAATAATGAAATCAAAGGATTTCTTTAATTCATTAATATAATCTTTAAATACATGTGATCCTAATAATTCAGAAGGATTAGGAATATGAATCCCACTTGTTAAAACAGCCATAGTACCTGCAAAAGAAGGATCATTTACACTTTGGAAGTATTCAACATTTAATTTTTTAGTTTGACGATATTCAAGTAAAGCATCTGTTAAACCATGTTTGTTTGATAATCCCATATATTTATGTAAAGTATTTTTTCTTAAATCACAATCAATTAATAAAACTCTATTATATTTTGTTGCAAAAATATAAGCAAGGTTAATAGCTAGTGTTGTTTTTGCTTCACCAGCTTGTGTTGAAGTAATACAAATTGATTTAATGTCTTTGTCTACTGTAGAAAATTCAATGTTTGTACGAATATGACGAAAGATTTCAGTATAATCAAATTGGCTATGTTTTTTATTTTTATCTAAAATATTTAATGTTTTTCTTTTACTTGTTTTTTTTGCCATAATTATCTCCTTTTAAATATTTTTTTAAAGAAGGATGTTTTTCCTTCAATAGGATCAACTTCTTCATTGTTGATGATATGTAGAGGATTTTCATACATTAATGTATGAATATCTTCATAACTATATTTCTTTACAAGTAAATCAAAGACTTCTTGTAAACAAGGAGAACGATGTCCGTCACAACGATGAGTATCCGTTGCAATTACATGAAGTAATCCTTGATTTAATAATTGATAAGCAAACTTTTGAGCATGTTTACCATGATATCCCAAAAAGCTTGTTGCATTAACTTGAATAAGATAACCATTATCTATAAAATCTTGAATTCTTTCGATATCTAAAGAATCTTTAAAGTATCTTTCAACATGAGCAATAACGGGAGTATATCCTTTATATTGAATTTCATAAAGACGATCTTCTACTTCATTTTCATTTCCTAATTCTTTTCTAACATCAAATTCTACAAGTAAATAATGGGTATTTTCAATAGGTATAAAGATGTTTTGTTCAAGTGCTTCTAGATAATCATGATTTAAAAAGAGTTCACACCCTTCTAAAACTTCAATATTATAAACTTTAGCAAGCTCTTTTAAATCATGAATTCTATCTTTAATAATTTCTAAATCTTTTAAAGTATGTTTTCCAGAAACAACATGAGGTGTTGCGACAATCGTAGAAATACGATTATTTTTAGCTTTTTCTAAAGCCTTTTTAGCATCTTCAAGTGATGGCATTCCATCATCTATATCCCATGCATAATGACCATGTATATCAATAAAAGCCATAACTAATCCTCAAAATAAGGAATAACGCCAAGATTTGGAATTTCTAAATATTTTTCAACGTCTTCTTTAGTATGTAAACGATTATCTAACATAAATCTAATAAAGATAATACCAATACTTAAAATAGCACCTACTAAACCACCAATAACTATATTTTTAGGAACACTTGGTGAAACAGGTGATGTTTGAAGTTTTGCATCATCAACTGTTGTAATATTGTTGATATTTAAAGTTTCTTTCACTTCATTTGTGAAGACATTAACCGTTGTATCAACAATTTTTTTACTGAGTTGTGGATCAGTTGTTGTTGCTGAAATAGAAATAATTTGGGTATCTGTTTCGTTTGAAACGGATACATATTTATTGATATCTTCTACTTCTAAATTTAATTCTTTTGCAACTTTACTTTGAATATTGTTTCCTCCAAGTAAAGCTACATAGTTTTTAGTCATCGAATTATTTGAGTTAATTTGTGAATAGTCAACGATTCCTTCGTTAACTTCTGGTTTTGGGAAAATACGAGCCGTTGATTCATATTTTTTACTAACAAAGAAAATAGTAAAAGCTCCCACTAATATAGCACAAATCATTGTTGAAATAATAATGATATGTAAATGTTCTTTTAATACTTGAAACAATTCAGCTAAATTAATTTCAATCTCTTCATTTTGGATTTCTTGATTATCCATTACTTAATCTCCTTTAATACATATTTTTATAAACAATTATAGATACTACGTCGAGGCTCATTATCTAACAAAAGCCTTTAAAAATCAACAGAATTAGATTTTTTTATAGAAGTCTTATTATATATGGAAAGGAAAAGTCATAAATTTGATCGTTTGGTTATAAAAATCGACCGTTCAGTAATTATTTATTGATAATTTAAAAAATCACGGTATAATACGTTTGATTATAGATGAACTCCAAAATACGTCGTATTAACTTTAAAAATTGAGGGGGGGGGGGTACAAATATGTACAAAAATAAGAGTCAATTATTATTTAGAAGACTATGTTTGATAGTAGTAGATATAATAAGTATTATTTTATCTTTCTTCTTATCAGCATTTATTGCATATGACGGTTCTATGGAATTAAGCTTTTTAAAATATACTTATTTTTTTATACCTATTTTACTCATAGGAAGTCTATTCTTCTTTATTATAATGAAGCTTTATGATAGTTTATGGAGCTATGCTTCCATTAATGAATTATTAAATGTTATTATTGCTTCAATATGCAGTTCAATTTTATACTGTATTTTATGTTTACTCATTCCAGTCCATCCGCCGATAAGTACAATATTTTTATATTTATTATTATTACTTGTTTTCATAGGTGGAAGCCGATTTGGTTATCGGTTTGTTCGTCTTTATGCTTCAAGACATTACTTATTTGGTAGAAGTGATGATAATGAAAGCAAAGTCATGATTGTTGGTGCTGGTTCAGCAGGTGAAAAGATTTTAAGAGAAACACTTGTTTCGACAAAACTTCATAAAAAAGTTGTTTGTTTCATTGATGATGATGCAACAAAACACAATAGACGCATTCACAATGTTCCAATTGTAGGGGGAAGAAATGAAATCCTTACACAAGTTGAAAAATATAAAATTGATGAAATCTATGTAGCTTTACCATCAATAGATGATAAAGAAACATCTAAGATTTTAAATATTTGTAAAGAAACCAAATGTAAAATAAAAAAATTACCTGGTATGTATCAATTCTTGAACGATGAAATTACTTTAGAAAAACTAAAAGATGTTGAAGTTCAAGATTTACTTGGAAGAGATCCTGTCCAAGTAAACTTAAAAGAAATTATGGGTTATGTAAAAGATAAAGTAGTTATGGTTACTGGTGGAGGAGGATCTATTGGATCTGAACTTTGTCGACAAATTGCTGCAAGTAATCCAAAACAATTGATTATTGTAGATATTTATGAAAATAATGCTTATAACATTCAATTAGAATTACAACATAAATATCCAAACTTAAATCTTGAAACCATGATTGCTTCCGTAAGAGATGCTGTTAAAATCAATGATTTATTTGCTTATTACAAACCAGATATTGTTTATCATGCAGCAGCACATAAACATGTCCCATTAATGGAAGATGCGCCACATGAAGCAATTAAAAACAATGTTTTTGGTACATACAATGTCGTAAAAGCAAGTCATACATATGGTGTTAAGAAATTTATCTTGATATCTACAGATAAAGCAGTTAATCCAACAAATATTATGGGTGCTTCAAAACGATTATGTGAAATGGTTGTACAATCTTATAACAAGATTTCAAAAACAGAATTTGTTGCTGTACGTTTTGGAAACGTATTAGGTTCTAATGGATCCGTTATTCCTTTATTTAAAAAACAAATTAAAGAAGGTGGACCAATTACCATTACACATCCAGATATCATCAGATACTTTATGACAATACCTGAAGCTGTCTCTCTTGTCTTACAAGCAGGTGCCTATGCTAAAGGAGGAGAAATCTTTGTTTTAGATATGGGAAAACCGGTTAAGATTTTAGATATGGCTAGAAACTTAATTAAACTTTCTGGTTTAGAACCAGATGTAGATATTAAAATTGAATTTATTGGGTTAAGGCCCGGTGAAAAACTTTATGAAGAAATGTTGATGAAAGAAGAAGGAATGAAAACAACGCCTAATAAGATGATTCATATTGGACAACCAATTCAATTACCTGATGATTTCTTTGATCAATTAGAAGATTTACGTCAAAGTGCTTTTGATGAAGATAGTGATATTAGAAAAGATGTTCAACATATGGTAGATACTTACCATTATGATGAAAATACAACACATGGTATAAAAAACAAAGGATAAAGAAAGAAAACGAATCGTCGCTTTGTCGCGTTCGTTTACTTTATCTCATATATGAAAAGAGTCCAATAAATCTATTGGATGGGCGAAGCATACTCAAATGGAGGTTTTTATGTTTGATAATTGGTATGTAGTTCAAGTAAGAACAGGAAAAGAAGAAGAAATTGTGAAGAAATGTCAATTTTATATTGACCATGATATTTTAATTGATTGTTTTATTCCAATTACGAAAAAGAAAAAGAAATATCATGGTACATGGCATATTGTTGATGATATTTTATTTAAAGGATATATCTTTATGATCACCAATCAAGTAGAACAACTTTATACTCAACTCAAAAAAGTACCAGATCTTACAAAACTCCTTGGAAACGATGGGAAAGAAATCTATCCCATCTATCCACAAGAAGCTATGTTTCTAACAAAATTTTCAAATAAAGATCATGTTGTTGATATTTCTAATGGTATTATTGAAAACGATAAAATCATTATTAATGAAGGTCCTCTCATTGGTTTAGAAGGACTTATTACAAAAATAGACAGACATAAACGTATTGCTTATGTTGATGTAGAACTACTTGGAAAGCTTACAAGAGTTCAAGTAGGATTAGAAATTATTAGTAAATCATAAAAAGCGCAGAAATGTGCTTTTTTATGTACACTTTTTATGCATAACTTTGTTATGCCTTTTTTAGTATATAAAAATATTTAGGGGAGGAAAAATATGGAATTCAAACCATTTGAAAAGAAAATATGGTTGTCATCACCAACAATGCATGGGGATGAAATGAAATACATACAAGAAGCTTATGAAACAAACTGGATGTCTACAGTTGGTAAAAACATCAATGAAGTAGAAAAGATTACTTGTGAAAAAGTAGGTTGTAAATATGCAGTTGCTTTATCTGCAGGTACTGCAGCTTTACATCTTGCAGTAAAAGCTGCAGGGGTAAAACCTGGAGATAAAGTATTCTGTAGTGATATGACTTTTGATGCAACTGTTAATCCAGTTGTTTATGAAGGTGGTATTCCAGTCTTTATTGACAGTGAATATGAAACATGGAATATGGATCCAAAAGCATTGGAAAGAGCCTTTGAAATGTATCCAGAAGTAAAAGTAGTGGTTATTGTTCATTTATATGGAACACCATGTCAAATGGATGAAATCAAAGTAATCTGTGATAAACATAATGCCATCATCATTGAAGATGCTGCAGAAGCCTTAGGAGCTACTTATAAAGGAAAACCCTGTGGTCAGTTTGGTGATTATAATGCTATCTCATTTAATGGAAACAAAATCATTACAGGATCATCAGGAGGAATGTTCCTTACTGATGATTTAGAAATGGCAAATAAGGTAAGAAAATGGTCGACACAATCAAGAGAAAATGCACCATGGTATCAACATGAAGAATTAGGATACAACTATCGCATGTCTAATGTCATTGCAGGAGTTGTAAGAGGACAATATAAGTATCTTGATGAACATATTGCACAAAAGAAAGCAATCTATGAAAGATATAAAGAAGGATTAAAAGATTTACCATTACAAATGAATCCAGTAGATACAGAAAATACAAATCCAAACTACTGGTTATCATGTATCTTAATTGATCCAGAAGCAATGTGTAAACAAGTAAGAGGAGAACAAGAATATTTATATGTATCAGAAAAAGGAAAATCATGTCCACATGAAATCCTAGATACATTGTTTAAATACAATGCAGAAGGAAGACCAATCTGGAAACCAATGCATATGCAACCAATCTATAGAAACAATCCATTTATCACAAGAGAGGGAGATGGAAGAGCAAAGACAAATGCCTATATCAAAGGTGGAACACTAGGCAAAGATGGAAAACCATTAGATGTAGGAATGGATATCTTCCATAGAGGATTATGTCTACCATCAGACAACAAAATGACGGTAGAAGAACAAGATATGATTATTAAAATGATCAAATCTTGTTTTGAATAGTACTTTGAGAAGTATTAATTATTGAAAAGGAAAATAGGAGCTATTGTGGCAACTGTAGCAGGAGCAGTTGTGACGATGTTATACACAATGATGAGAAAAGAGATAAAAACTTCATATACAGTTCAAAATATAGAGGCTTTACCATTAAGAAAAATGGGTTTCTATGAAAAGTATATAAAAAGAATTATAGATATTGTCTGTGCATTGGCAGCTATTATATGTTTTAGTCCAATATATATTGGCGTAGCGATTTTGGTTAAAATAAAGTTAGGAAGTCCGGTATTATTTACACAAGATCGTCCAGGCTTAGTTAATCAAGATGGAAAAGAAACTATTTTCAAAATGTATAAGTTTCGCACAATGACGGATGAAAAAGATGAGAATGGTGATTTATTACCAGATGAAAAGCGTTTAACCCCATTTGGAAAATGGCTTAGGAGTACAAGTCTAGATGAACTACCAGAGGTGTTCAATATTTTAAATGGAACTCTTTCAGTTTGTGGACCTCGTCCGCAACTCGTTAGAGATATGATTTTTATGACTAATGAACAACGTATGCGTCATACTGCGAAACCTGGATTAAGTGGATTAGCACAAGTAAATGGAAGAAATTCGATTAAATGGGAAGATAAGCTGGATTGGGATTTGAAGTATATACAAAAAGTGTCATTGCTTGGAGATTTGCGCATTGTCTTAAAAACTGTGAAAACGGCTTTTATAAAACAAGAAGGGATTACAGATGGCGATATGGCGACAGCAGAAGACTTGGGTGATTACTTATTAAGAATAGGTAAAATTTCTAATGAGGAATATAAAACAAAGCAGAAAATAACTAAATCGATTTTGAAAAAGAGTGGTAATTAAGATGAAGATAGAGGGATGGAAATATTATAACCATGCGGCGGTACCTACATGTGCGCCACATGAACAGGTAAATCTTGAACAAGTAAAAAACAAAAAAATATGGAAGATAGATGGAGGCTATCCTTTATTAGCTCGTTGGACTTCGGATTATGATTGTGAAGAAAATACAGGGTGGTGGTATGTTGTCAAAGAAGCACCATTTAATATAGAAGAGTTTTCTTCAAAGAGGAGAAAAAATATTAGACAATCCTTAAAGAAATGTTATGTTACACAAATTGATCCATTAGAATATTGTGATGATTTGTATTATGTTTATAAGGCTGCATTTCTTAAATATAAAGATGCAGACAATGAACTTACTTTTGGAGAATTTAGAGATAGATGCCAAAAAGATAAAAAAGATAAAGTTGAGTATTGGGGAGGATTTTCAACGGAAAAAAATCTCTTAATAGGATATATGACTGTTGAAAGTCATGAAGATTATGTAGAAACCTGTGTGGCAAAATACCATCCAGATTATTTAAAAGCTAGAGTAAGTGATGCGATTCATTTTACTGTATTAGAATATTATTTAAATGGTAAAGGAAAAAAATATGTTTCATCTGGAACAAGAAATATTAATCATATTACAAACGCACAACAATATAAAATAGACAATTTTGGTTTTAGGTGTGTCTATTGTAAATTACATGTGGAATATAACTCAGTAATAAAACCAATTGTTTATTTACTATATCCTTTTAGAAAAGTAATTAAAAAAATGGATAAAAATGTAAGAGTGCATCAGATTGTAAGTGTTTTAACTATGGAGGAGATTGTAAGACAATCTAAATAAAATGAGTGATTTAGTTTCAATAATAATGCCGTCATATAATACTGCACAATATATAGAAAAAACAATAGAGTCAGTTTTGGAACAAACCTATACGAATTGGGAATTGATAATTGTTGATGATTGTTCTTCAGATAATACAGAAAAAATCGTAAAAGGAATAAAAGACGAGCGTATAAAATTCTTTAGAAATGAAAGAAATTCAGGTGCAGCTATAAGTAGAAATTGGGCTCTTCATCTTGCAAAAGGTCGATGGATTGCATTTTTAGATTCAGATGATATATGGTTTCCAGAAAAGCTGGAAAAACAAATATCTTTTATGGAAGATAATAATATTGGATTTTCGTATACCAATTATGAAATTATTGATGAAAGTGGGAAAGAACAAGGAATAAAGGTTACTGGTCCAAAGCGAATAACAAAACAAGGAATGTTTAATTATTGTTGGTTAGGTTGCTTAACAGTAATGTATGATTCAAAAATTATAGGATTAATTCAAATTGAGGATATAAAAAAGAATAATGACTATGCAATGTGGCTTAAAGTTTGTAAAAAAGCAAATTGTTATTTGCTAGATGAAGTATTAGCAAAATATAGAAAAGGCAGAGTGGGAAGCATTAGTACACACTCATATAAAAAACTCATTATATGGCATTATAGGTTATATCGTATTGCTGAGAAAGAAAATATATTGTTAAGCGTGATTAATACAATGCGAAATATTGTATTTGGAATTTACAAAAAAATAAGATATATTGAGGTGGAAAATGAAAAATAATGAATATATAACTATAACTTTGAAAAGTAGTTTAAAGTATAAAATAAGAAGGTATTTTCAAAAGGTTGCATATAAGATATTGGGACCTGAAAATATGACAAAAGTATATTTTAGAATTTTATTGGGATATAATTTAAATCTGACGCATCCGGAAACATTTAATGAAAAAATATGTTTTTACAAACTGTTTTATTGCCCTCAAAATGAACTGGTAATAAAATGTGCTGACAAATACGAAGTAAGAAATTATTTGAAATCTAAGGGATATGAAAATAATTTGATTAATATACTTGGAGTATGGGATGAGGCTAACTCAATTAATTGGAATGAATTGCCAAAGAAATTTGCTTTAAAACGAACAAATGGCTGCGGATATAATATTATCTGTCTTGATAAAAGTAAAATAGAGGAAAGAGAAGTAAAGAAACTCTTGAATAAATGGCAGAAAGATAAATTTGGTATGTATAATGTAGAACCACATTATGATAAAATGCCAAGCAAAATTGTATGTGAAGAATATATTGACAGCGATGGAAGATTGCCTGTTGATTATAAAATTCATTGTTTTAATGGTCAGGCTAAATTTATTATGGTATGTGATGGCAGAGTTAGAGGATATACAACTTTCTATTATTATGATTTTAATAAGCGGCCACTATTATTCAGCTCAGAAAATGCGGATAGTCCTCTGGAAATAGATGACACACTTTTTAAAGAAATGATAAATATGAGTAATGATATTGCTAAAGATTTTCCGTTTGTAAGAGTTGATTTTTATATTCACAAAAGAAAATTAATAATCGGCGAATTAACATTTACGCCAACTGCTGGTTATGACTATACGATAACAAAAGAAGGAGATTATGCAATTGGTCAAATGTTTGAGATTGGCAATTGGAGAGAGAAGTGATATATGAAGATAGAAGTTTTACTTTCAACAATGCATCAAATAGATAAAAATATTATTGAGGAATGTAATATTAATTCAGATGTAGTCGTCATAAATCAATGTGAGAATAACAGCGAAGAAGAATTCAAGTTCAAAGAAAAATATAGATGCAAATGGATAAATTCGAGAGATAGAGGCTTGTCCAATAGTAGAAATTTGGCAATGACAAATGCTCAGGGAGATATTTGTTTATTATGTGATGAGGATGTTGTGTATAAAGATAACTATTGTGAAATTGTAGAAAAAGCTTTCAAGAAAATCCCAACGGCAGATGTTATTATATTTGATATAGACGAAGTTGGTACTAATGAGCAAAGAGATAAGGCTAAAAAGATATATAAATTGAGCAAGTTTAAAACATATGGAAGTGTGCATGTTGCATTTAAAAGAGAATGTTTTGAAAAAAACAAAATTAGATTTAATACTCTTTTTGGGGCAGGATCGAATATGTATGCAATGGCCGAAGATGCGTTACTTTTTAGAGATTTTGCAAAAAAACAGATTGGAGTTTATGTTTACCCGGAAACGATATCAACAGTGTATTTTGATAACTCTACATGGTTTAGAGGATATGATGAAAAGTATTTTTTTGATACGGGAGCTTACTTACAGTGTGCCTATCCTATAGTCGGAAAAGTATTAATGTGGTATTATCCTATGCGTTTATATAAGAAATCGAAATTAAAAATTAGAAAGATATTATATTATATTATTTTAGGAATGCAAGGGTATAAGAAAAAAATGGGTTATAAAGATTTTATGGAGAAGTTAAATGATAAACGAAAAAAAAGTTAGTGTTATAATTCCAACGTATAAAAGAGCAGAGTTACTTTCTAAATGCATAAAATCAATTTTAGAACAAATATATTCTAATGTGGAAGTCATAGTTGTAGATGATAATGATCCAAAGACCAATTGGCGAAAAAACACAGAATCAATTTTGGATGATTTTAAAGAAGATAGTAGAGTTATTTATATTAAACATGAAAAGAATAGAAATGGTTCAGCAGCAAGAAATACTGGATTTAAAGTTTCGACGGGAGAATATATTTGTTACTTAGATGATGATGATATATTTCTTAAAAATAAGATCATGAAGCAAGTTGAATGCTTAGAAGCATTTAAAGACATGGGAGCTTGTTGCTGTGATTATTCTAAAGAGGGGAAAAATTATATTTTACCGGATAAAGTTGATTATACAGAGGATATACTTCTTTCTAATGATACACCTCAGACAAGTGGTATAATGTTTAGAAGAACATGTATAGAACGCTTGAAAGGATTTGATGAGTCCTATATCCGGCATCAAGATTATGAATTATTATTAAGGTTTTTTGAAAAAGGTTTTTTGATGAAAAAAGTTAATGAAATATTATATATTCGAGAAAGAGCAGACAACAATAATCTTCCCGATGGAGAAAAAATGGAAAAATTGAAGAAAAAGTTTTTGCTTCAATTTGAAAAGAATATTAATAAAATTGATAATCAAAAAAAAGGATTCAAACAAAAAGTATATGTTGTAAATTATTTTTCGGTAATGAAATGCTATATAAAAGATAGGAAGTTTGGAAAAGCAATTAGTATAATGATAAAATGCCTTAAAATTAGTCCGTCTATTTTCTTGAAAGAAACAACTAATTGTATTGGTACGGCTATCAACTATAGATGGCATCGGTTTTTATTAAATGCAAGAAAAAAATGTAAGTGATAATGGTGGTGAGTAGATTATGACAAAAATGAAAACTAAGAAAAATAAAATTATGTCAGCAGAATTCTTTTTTGCATTGTCCTATTTTCTTTCATCTCTTATAAAACCGCTTCTAATAAGTAATGCCAGTAGATCTTCAACAATCTTGTTAGGATCAACGATATTGCTGATATTATTTTCGGTATTTGCATCAAGATTTTTAATATCAAAAAGAAAATGTAAAATTTTTTTAATAATTGTTTTTGTTGTATCAGCATTTTTTGTGTGGGATATGATATTTAGACCTAATAACCTATTAGGACAATACTATTATAATTTTATTATATATGGAATAATACCGTTGGTGATGTTGCTTGAGGTTGAAGATTTTGAACAAGTATTATACTGGTGGTCATTTTGGGCTATAATTGTAGGAATTATGTATATTGCAGATCCGTTATTAGGGTATCAGTGGATGGGAGGCTATATGCCGTATGGCTTTGAAGCTATGTTGCCTGCTTTTTCAGGAGCATGCGTAATATTTTTCTACTACAAGAAAAAATGTATTATGCCGTTGATGATTTTATTTTTTGCCGAAATTGTAATTTTTGCAAATAAAGGAGCAATTATAACGGGAGCCGCAGTTATGATTTTTACATACTTGTATTCTAATAATAAGCAGAATGTTTCTTGGAAAAAACTGTGGGGAGTATGTTCAGGGATAATAGTTTGCTTTTGGCAGAAGAATAATATATTACATTTTTTTATAATGCTTGCTAAAAAAATTGGAATAAGAAGTTATTCTTTAATTACTATAGAAGAAAGTTTTAACCTACAAGGCGGAGAGTTTTTTATAGGGAGATCTAATTTGTGGAGTAATGTGTGGGAATATTGTAAACAACATATATTCACAGGTTATGGAATCGGATGGATGGAAGAAATTACTGGGAACTATGCTCACAACTTTTTTCTGGATTTAATAAGCACATTTGGTATTATTTTATCATTTTTCATTTTAATTTTTCTGATTGTTTTATTGAAAAAGACTATATATAATTCAAATGCATTTTTTAAATATTTTCTTTTATTGATATTTTTATTATGGTTTTTCCCTCTTCAGTTTAGTTTGACTATATGGAAAACAGAAGCATTTTGGGTTTTTGTAGGAGCAAATCTATACATGAATAATAAATGTAATTTTAAGGTCGCGAAGGGAGATTAAGATGAGAGTAATTTTACAAGGATATAACACATGCTGTCAGAATAAAGCAGGTGGAGTAAGAGAACGTATAAAAAAAATATATACATTACTGAATAATGAGTTAGAAAATGTTGAATTATTTAATACTTTTTCTACACAATTACAACAAGGTGACATTCTTCATGTATTTCGATTAGATTCTGAGAATACAGGATTAATAGAATGTGCAAAACAAAGGGGCGCAAATGTTGTTATTTCAACAATAATTAACCTAGAAGATGGTTGGAAAATTGATTTTTATAGAAGAATTATTAATAAGTTTCCTATTATGACAACATATAAATTGATGTTTAAATCTTTGCGTTTAGCAGATTCAATAATTGTTGAAACCTTTGCAGAGAAGACATATATACAAAAGCACTATAGAATTCCTGCATCAAAAATTAATGTCATTCCCAATGGAATTGATCCAATAGCAGAATATGGTGAAGAAATATATGAGCTCATTGGTGGAAAGAAAAAATATGTTTTACAAGTCGGGAGATTTGATAATAATAAAAATCAATTAAATGTTATAAAAGCAATGAAAGATACAAATATTGATATTGTGTTTATCGGCGGACCAGATCACAATAATGAATCATACTATAAAGAATGTATGAAATCAGCAGAAGACTGTAATAATATTCATTTTTTAGGATGGCAAACTGATAAAAGGTTAATTGCTTCAGCGTATGGAAATGCTGATACGTTTGTTTTACCATCATTTCATGAAACTTTTGGATTAGTTTTACTCGAGGCAGGGGTGTCAGGAGCTAAATTGACTATATCCAATACTCTACCTATATTAGAATTTGATTCATTTAATGCATGTAACACTTTTGATCCAAGTAGTAGTGAAAAAATTAGAGAAGCAATTATGAAAACATACAATTCAGAAAAGGAAAATATGTTAAAAAATAAGATATTACAACAGTTTTCCTGGACTAATGTTATTAAGCTTCATTTAGATCTTTATTCTCAATTGTAGGTTAGGTGATAACAATGAATAATTACATAAAAAAAATATATTCAGTATATAAGAAAAAAAGCTATGAATTTGTAAATATTATAGATTCGTATTATTTGAGAAAAAAAATAAGTGAGAAAAAAGTTAATCGCAAACTAATGGGAAAAAGTTTAATATTAGTACCACATGCTGATGATGAATGGGTTGGTTGCAGTCAGTTTATAATTAATAATAATTCAGATATAGTATTATATAATATGGATATGCAGGGAGGAGATTCGTCAGATATTCATACTACTAGGAAAAAAGAATTAGAAAAAATGGCTTATAAATATAAGTTAAAATTACAAGATAATATAGGAAAAGTTGAAGAAAAAGTAGACAATCTGGAAAAGAAGATTGAAGAGTTTAAGCCGGACTTGATTTTTATACCTTTTTTTATAGATTGGCATGAAGATCATATTGCAGTAATGTATGTATTACGAGAAGCGTTAAGGAATATCAAAAAAGATATAGATGTTAAAATAGTAATGTATCAAGTATCAGTTCCCATTCCAGAACAATATATTACGACTTGTATAGGAATGAATAGAAGAACACAAATTAATAAATGGAAAACATTTCGGGATATTTATTCTACTCAAGCTTTTTTCCCGGTTAAACGTTTTTGCTGCAATGAATATATTAATGGTGGTATCATTAATTCTTATGCGGCAGAGGTTTACTCATGTATGGATGTAAATGAATGGTTTAGTTATTTTTCTATGATACCAGATAGAAAAGCAAGAATTGATATTATAAATAGTTTTAGAAATGTCAAAAAAATTAGAGAATGTACAGGAAAATTAATTGATGGAGAATAGATATGATTAAACAAATTATAAGAAAATTATTTATCGAAACTTCAGATGATAAATTACAAAAATTGTCTAAGGGAGGGGCAAAAGTTGGGAAGAAGATAATAATATACGACCCTAAATCAGTTGTCATTGATAATAGTAGACCCTGGCTGCTTTCAATTGGTTCATATACTAAGATAACACATGGAGTTATTATTTTAACACATGATTATAGTTTATCTGTACTACGAAGAGTTTATGGAGAGTGGATTGGAGAAGGGGCAGAAACAGTAATAGGTGAAAATTGTTTTATTGGTGTTAATTCGGTATTACTTATGGGAACGCAGTTAGGAAACAATGTTATTGTAGGGGCAGGAAGTGTGGTTCATGGTAAATTTCCAGATAATGTTGTTATTGCAGGAAACCCGGCAAAAATAATATGTACCTTAGAAGAACATTATAATAATCGTAAAAAAAAGACAACACATGAAGCAATAATGTGTGCAAAAAAGTATCATGAAAGATTTGGAAGATGGCCAAAACCATCTGAAATGAATGGATTTAAATTTTTATTTACACCTAGAGAAAAAGAAGTTGTAAATGAATATGGTATCAAATTTGAGTGTAATGGTGATGAAACAGATGAAGTAATCGAACAGTTTTATAATTCAAAACCAGTATGGGAAAATTATGATGCTTTTTTAAAGGCTGTTAGACAAAAAGAGGAGGATTGAAAATAGGTGAAAGTTGGGTTAGTGCCTTTATTATATAATGAATATAATTACGGTGGGGTGTTACAATTTTATGCATTGCAAAGAATTTTAAAAAAAAATAATATAGACTGTGATATTATTTTTTATAATAATGATGAAAAGGTTTCATACTATGAATTGCCTGTTATAAAAAAGATAATATTAAAAACTAAGGTATTTGTAGCTAATTCTATTAATAAAAAACAAGAAAATATAAATACTAATATTGAAAATAGAAAATTAAAAATAGATGCCTTTAAACATTTGCATTATTCTCAAGTGGTCAATGAAGCGAGTATTTCTTATTCTGAGTATGCTGCTATAGTGTGTGGAAGTGATCAGATTTGGAATCCTAATTGGGCGAGAAGAAGATGTTTTCTTGAATTTGTGCCAGATGAAATAAATAAAGTTATTTATGCAGCAAGTCTGGGATGTGAAAGCATGAGCAAAGAGCAAAAGGCACAATTTGAGCCAAGGATAGAAAGACTTCAATATGTTTCGGTTAGGGAACAGTCTGGAAAAGCAATATTAGATAGCTTTATAAAGGATAAAGATATTAAAGTTGTTCTTGATCCAACATTGTTATTACTTCCGGAAGATTGGAATAATATTGTAGTAGATCCTAAAGAAAAAGGATATGTGTTCACATACTTTTTAGGTAAGTACGATGATAAAATTGAATATATAAATGAATTTGCAAAAAGAAAAGGATTGAAGATTATAAATATACCATTTGCTTCTGGTGAAAAAAATGATGACGTATGCTTTGGCGATTTGCAAATAAAAGATGCAGATCCAGGAGAATTTATAGGCTTAATAAAGAATGCAGAATACATATTTACAGATTCTTTCCATGCATGTGTTTTTTCTGTACTATTTAAAAAAGAATTTTATGCTTTTCAAAGAGATAATAGTAAAAGGATGCAAGGGCGTATAAATACACTTCTGCATAATTTCAATTTACCAGATAGATTTATTGAAGTTGGAATCGATTTAGATATGGTATCATCAATAGATTATCAGAATAATGACATGATACAGGAATCATTGCGTAAGGATTCATTAGCTTTTTTATTAGAGAGTATAAATGATGAATCTAATTTGGTAAAATAATATCTTCTTAAATATTGTAATAAGGATAGAAAATCCGTTACTTTTATAAGAAAGGAACAAAATGATAGCTAATCGGGCTACCGGATAAAAAAATGAGTAAAAAGATTAAAATAAATCAGTTAAAAGCTGGAGCAATAATATCATATTTACAAATGGCAATACAAATTCTTATAGGTTTAGCATATACACCTATAATGATTAGACTTCTTGGTCAAAGTGAATATGGTTTATATAATACAGTTGCATCGACAATTTCAATGTTATCAGTGCTAAGACTAGGGTTTAATAATAGTTATATACGATACTATTCTATTTATAAAAAGCGAAACGATACAAAAGCTATAGATTGCTTGAATGGCTTATTTATAACAATTTTTAGCTTTATAGGTATTATCGCATTTGTATGTGGAATTTTTTTGACAAATCACTTATCAATAGTATTTTCAAACGGACTGACTGCAAGTGAATATGGAATAGCAAGAGTTTTAATGATATTATTAACCATTAACTTGGCAATTTCATTTCCAATGAGTGTATTTTCTAATATTATTTCTGCACATGAAAAATTTGTGTTTTTAAAATGTATGGAGATAATTAAAAATATATTGGGACCGATGGTTACATTACCGTTATTATTAATGGGATTCCGGTCGATTGCAATGGTGTCAGTGTCGCTTGTTGTGTCTTTAATTACAGACACTTGTTATGTAATATATGTTTTTCTTGTTTTGAATAATAGGTTTGCTTTTAAGAAACCTGAAAAAAGTTTATTTAGTGATCTGTTTGCATATACAGTGTTTATTGCTATTGAATTAATTGTAGATCAGATTAACTGGAATATAGATAAAGTTTTACTTGCAAGATATAAGGGAACTGTAATGGTTGCAGTTTATTCGGTAGGATATAGTTTATATACGTACTATCAAACTTTTTCTTCCTCTATATCAGGCGTATTTACCCCAAGAATACATAAAATAGTAAATTCCGGAATCTCTATTGAGAATCAGCGTATGGAACTTACAGAATTATTTACAAAAGTAGGAAGAATTCAATTTTTAATGTTAGCGTTAATAGCAAGTGGTGTTGTATTTTTTGGAAAATTTTTTATTGTAAGAATATGGGCAGGGAGAGGATATGAAGATTCATATATAGTTGCGTTATTGCTAATTATACCTGCATCTATTGCGTTAATTCAAAATTTAGGTATAGAAATTCAGCGAGCAGAATTCAAACACCAATTCCGCAGTATAGTATATGTAGGTATGGCATGTATTAACTTGGTTATGAGTATAATTTTATGTAAAAGATATGGGGCTATAGGTAGTGCTTTAGGTACAGCGTTTTCACTGGTAGTAGCTAATGGTTGTGTTATGAATATTTATTATCACAAAAAATGCAACTTAAATATAATATATTTTTGGAAAAGCATTGGAAAACTAGCAATGGGAATGATCATACCAATAATTTTTGGTGGAATAATGGAAGTTTTTTTGAAAACCGATTCTGTAGTTACATATTTACTGGAAATTCTTATATATGTTTTAGTGTATGCTGTTTCTATGTGGAAAATAGGAATGAATAATTATGAAAAAAATTTATTTCAATCCGTATTTGGCAAATTTATAAAGAAAAAAGATAAGTAATAATATATTTGGGTGAAAAAATGATAGAAATAAAAGAAAAGAAAAATTGTTGTGGCTGTGAGGCGTGTTATAATGCTTGTCCGGTGCAATGTATTTCAATGAAAAGAGATGAAGAGGGGTTTAAATATCCATGTGTAGACACTATGAAATGTATAGGGTGTAACAAATGTGAAAAGGTTTGCCCTTGCATTCATAAACCATATATTAATAGGCAGTATATTGAAGGATATGCAGCAATTAATAAAAATTTGAAAGAACGATTAAATAGTTCGTCAGGAGGTGTTTTTTCATTACTTGCAACAAAAATTATAGAACTTGGAGGTGTTGTTATTGGCAGCACTATGACCGATGATTGTAAAGAGGCAATGCACATAATTGTTGATAATACGGAGGAGTTAGCCTATCTTTATGGTTCTAAGTATTTGCAAAGTAATATAAATAATATTTATTCGGAAGTGTATGAAAAACTAAAGAATGACAAGTGGGTTTTGTTTTCTGGTACGCCATGTCAGGTAGAGGGTCTTTTAAATTATTTGGGAAGTCCATATGAGAAACTGATATGTGTTGATTTGATTTGCCATGGTGTACCATCACCAGGCGTATGGAAAAAACATGTGGAGAATATTGAAAAGAAAAAACATTTAAAGCTAAAAAATGTCAATTTTCGATGCAAGAAGTATAATGGATATTCTGATTATGGAATAATGTATCAAAAATCATTTTATAAATCAAAAGAGGAGGATACTTATTTTCAATTATTTATGAAAGAATTGACTTTAAGGTTATCTTGTTATGATTGTAAATTTAAGGGAATTGTGCGAAATTCCGATATAACATTAGGAGATTTTTGGGGAATTGACGATTTTGCAGCAGATTTAAATGATGGAAATGGAATTTCTATTGTAGTAATTCAAAGCGAAAAGGGAAAAAAATTATTTGAAGAAATAAAACAATCATTAGCATTAACTACTGTAGAAGTGGACAAGGTATTTGCGACTCATAATAATGCAATGACGAAATCTTCTTTAAAACCAATTAATCGAGAAACATTTTGGAATGATTTTCATAAACTTTCGTATGAACAATTATGCAAAAAATATATACATATATCATCAAAAGAAAAAGTGAAGAGTGTTTTACGAAAAATAGGCTTACTAGAAAAAATTCAAAAAATTAGGGGGGGGGTAACCTCTAATAATAGTTTTGGAATGCTGTACATATTTAAAGACAATGATTAACAAATAGAAGGAGAAAAATAGAAAATGAAACTTGCAGTCGCAGGAACAGGATATGTAGGATTGAGTATCGCTACATTATTAGCACAGCATCACGAAGTGATGGCTGTGGATATCATAGAAGATAAGGTGAATAAGATTAATAATCGTATCAGTCCTATTCAAGATGAATATATCGAAAAATATTTAAAAGAAAAAGAATTAAATCTAACAGCAACATTAGATGCTAATGCTGCCTATAAAGATGCAGAGTTCGTAGTTATTGCTGCACCAACAAACTATGATTCAAAGAAGAACTTCTTTGATACAAGTGCAGTAGAAAGTGTAATTGAACAAGTAATGGAAATCAATCCAGATGCCATCATGGTTATTAAAAGTACAATACCAGTAGGATATACACAAAGTATCAGAGAAAAAACAGGAAGCAAGAATATCATCTTCTCTCCTGAATTCTTAAGAGAATCAAAAGCATTGTATGATAACCTTTATCCTTCAAGAATCATCGTAGGAACAGATATGGAAGATGAAAGACTTGTAGAAGCAGCACATACATTTGCTTCACTACTACAAGAAGGAGCCATCAAAGAAGATATCGATACATTGTTTATGGGATTTACGGAAGCAGAAGCAGTAAAATTGTTCGCTAATACATATTTAGCACTTAGAGTATCTTATTTTAATGAATTAGATACCTATGCAGAACTAAAAGGATTAGATACACAACAAATCATAAATGGAGTATGTCTAGATCCAAGAATTGGATCACATTATAATAATCCATCCTTTGGATATGGAGGATACTGCTTACCAAAAGATACAAAACAGTTATTAGCTAACTATGCGGATGTACCACAAAACTTAATAGAAGCAATTGTTGAAAGTAACAGAACAAGAAAAGATTTTATAGCTGATCAAGTATTAGAAAAAGCAGGGGCGTATGAATCAAATGATTCATATGATCAAGATAAGGAAAATGAAGTAATTGTTGGAGTATATAGATTAACAATGAAATCAAACAGCGATAACTTCAGACAGTCATCAATCCAAGGGGTTATGAAAAGAATCAAAGCCAAAGGAGCAAAAGTTATTGTCTATGAACCAACATTAGAAGATGGAACAACATTTTTTGGAAGTGAAGTAGTAAATGACTTAAATAAATTTAAAGAAACAAGTCAAGCAATCATAGCAAACCGCTATGATAGTTGTCTAGATGATGTAGAAGACAAAGTATATACGAGAGATTTATTTAGAAGAGATTAGTTTATAATAGTAGTAAAAGACAAGGAGATATTTTTTATGGGAGATATTGGTGTTAGTTTTTTATCTTCAGCTATATATGATGTTTTAAAATTTATATTTTGTAAAAGTATCGATGAAGCTCAATTATATAAAATAGATAAAACTATTAAAGCAGAAATATATAAAAAATATTATGACAAAATTGATTCTAATATGCTAAATCAATTATTGTCTGCTACATCTCAAAAAGATTTAATAAAAGAATGTATTCTTTATAATATAACTGATGATATATATTCTGGGCATAATAGCAGTCATAAAAATTATGATGAAATGACTATTAATAATTTATATTTGCAAGTAAAAAAAGAATATAAAAAAACTCTAAAAAAAGATGACTTTACTAAATTCTTTCAAGATTATTTTGAATTAGCAAATCAACTATTGTATGACGAACTAGATAATAGTGAAAAAATACAAGTAACTCTTTTTAATAAAAGTATTAGACAAAGCGAAAGTAATATTCTTTTTTTCATAAAAGAATTACAAACAAAAATTGAAAAATTGACTAAAGAAAACCCAGTTTGCCATGTTGAAAAATATCGTGAAATTGTAAGTGAATATCACAAGATGTTAAAAAGTAGGAAAAGTAAAGAAAGAATATATCTTTTAGATAAATTTGAATTTTCTAGATTTTATGTTCCACCTTTATTAAAACAACGAATAAATTTTAATTATAATGATGTTGATTATTGTCCACAGTATAATGTTCGTTCAGCTATTAATGCTATGCCTTTTCATTTTTATGATGGGTGGAAACATATTTTTGATTGTAATAATTTTGTTTATATAATTGGTGGACCTGGGTACGGAAAGTCTCTTTTTCTTACAAAACTTATTAATGATTATGAACAATTGAATTTTTTAAGTGATGAGGAGCATCTTGTTATATATGGTGATTTGAAAGCATATAAACTAGATGATGATTATTCTATGTCAATGGTAGAATATCTCCAAAATTGTATTGTTAGAGAATCGTTAATTGATAGAAAATATATTTCAAAAGAAATGATTGAATATTTTATTGATTCAGGAAGATGTTTATTGTTATTTGATGCTTTAGATGAAGTAGAAAAAAATAAAAGAGCTGATTTGCATGAACGAATTGTTACATATTTTGAAAATAAAAATCCTAATAACAAAATATGTATTACTTCTAGAAGTAGAGGATTCATTCCAGAAAATGATCATATAGTATATGAAATATTACCATTAGATCAAGACCAAGTAGAAACATATATAGACAATTTAATTAAGTTGGATAAATTTGATGAAAATGATAAAAAATTATTTTTTGAAAAAGCATATATTTTGATGGATAGAAATTTTCTAAACAGTTTTCTCATTCTATCTTTATTATTACATATATTTAAGTCAGAGCGTAATCTACCAGATACGAAATTAGACTTATATAAAAAATGTTTTGAATATATTGCATTTAGTAGGGAAAAAGAAAAAAACCAAAAATATAATTGGAATGATTTAACTGGATTAATGAAAAATACTACATTTAGTACATTGGCTAGTATGGGATTGCCTAATAATAATGATATTGATCGGCAAGATATAATAGAAATGATATGTGAAAATTATAGAAAGCAATATGGAACAATGCAAGCAACTGAGATAGCAGCAGAACAATTTTTAAATTATTGTTCAGAAAGAACTGAGTTATTTGTGCTTTCTTCAGAAGAAAATAAGTTTCATTTTTTTCATCGATCATTTTTTGAATATTTTTATGCTAATTATTTATTCTATCATTTAGAAAAAGTTGAATGTATATATGAAGGATTAAAACAATTTGATGTAGATTCAGAAATTTTTGAATTAACATTTGCATTGGTAAAACAAAATAATGAAATGAAGTATCAAAAATTAATAGAATATGTTTTTGAAAAGTGTAATCAAGAAATAGTAAAAAAAGATAAAACAAGAATTAGCGCATTTAATATTTTAACATTAGGAATGCAAGTAATAGATGATATAGAATATAGGGATAGATATATTAATTTTATTATAAAAAATAAGAAATACATAATAGAATATCAAGGTGAAATATTGAATGATAAGATTAATGAAATAATTGACACAAATAAAGAATATATAAATACTATTGTTGATGAATATTGTAATGAAGCAAAAATACAAATCATAGATGTTATATTATCAAGTATTAAAAAAACTTTAAATAATAAAAAATTAGAAGATGATTATGATGCAGAGTTAGAACAATTAACAAGCAGTATAGAAAAAAATCTCATATATATGTCAGAAAGTAGTTTCTATCTTAAATCTTACATAATTAAAAAAAATAATAAAGATTTTTGTAAAAATATTATGAAAAATGAGCATTTTATGAGTTTGTTGGAAAAAAGCTATGTTGTGAATAACCAAGATGAAATATACTTGTCTCATTATAACAATCTATATGCATCTTTAGATGAAAAAATTAAGAAAGAGATAGATAATATATTGAGTAATGGTGTAAAAATGTTGAAAGAATTTTATGAAAAAAGGACAATAAAGTTAAAATAAAAAAATCATAAACATTGTAGCACCTTTAAAAATATAAAATACGGAAAAAATAAACAGAGATTGTCAAAGATAGATGAAATTTATGAATAGAATTCATAAAGGATTTGGCTTAGTTGGTCGTGATTAATGGTTTCCAAATTAGTAAATGACAAACAACCTCATCCACTTAAAATTTAATTTACATGAAATAAGAATTTATACAAAATTCTTGACACTATCATGGTGATATTATTGCAACAAATTATTTTTATGCTATGATAATACTATCATAGAAATAAAAGGGAAATGAATTATGGAAAAATTAAAGAAGATTATATCTTGGCCTGTAATATTAGGTATACAGGTCATTACAACAGTAGTATTATTATTTTTTATTTTTAAGCTTAATATTTTACCAACAACATATGCTGTTATGGTTGGGATGATACTTGTTTTACTAGGTTTCATAAGCTTTGCTTTAATGAAACCTAATAAAAAAGAACATCATCGTAAAACAAAACCAAGAGAGATTATTGGTAAAGTAATAAGTTTATTATTAAGTGTTTTAATGGTATTTGGATCAGTAATGATCAATAAAGGTTATTCAACATTAGATGATATTACGAATTCTAATACGAAATCTACACATTATGCAATTGTTGTATTAAAAAGTAGTAAAATAAATAGTTTATCTGAATTACAAAATGAATCGATTGAATATTGTTTACAATATGATAAAGAAAAAGATATGAATCAAGTTATTGCTGAAGCTAAACAGAAAGAATCAAGCTTGAATTTTGATGTTGCTATGACATATTCAAAACTAGGGGATGATCTTTATAATAATACCGTTAATGCTATATTAATTAATACAGCATATAATGGTATGTTTGAAGAAAATCATCCAGATTTTCAAAATGAAGTTAAAGAAATATGGACAAGTGATATAGAAACAAAAGTCAAAGACTTTTCAACAAGAGTTTCTGTAACAAATACACCATTTATTATTTATATCAGTGGTATTGATACATATGGGAGTATTACAACAGTATCTAGATCAGATGTTAATATGATCGTTACTGTTAATCCAAATACAAAGAAGATCTTATTAACATCTATTCCAAGAGATTACTACGTAACTCTTGCGAATATGAAAAAAAAGGATAAGTTAACGCATTCAGGTATTGCTGGACCTGAAAATACGGTTAAAACAATGGCTCAGTTTTTAGGAACAGATATTAACTACTATGCAAGAGTTAACTTTACATCATTGGTCACAATGGTTGATGCATTGGGTGGTATTACTGTTAATGTTGATCAAGATTTTAGTGCGGGTGGTTATACCTATAAATTAGGTCTTCAACAAATGAATGGTGAAGAAGCTTTAGCATATTCAAGGGAAAGACATTCATTTGCTGATGGAGATAATGTACGTGTAAAACATCAACAAGATGTTTTAATGGCTATGCTTAATAAAATGATGTCACCTGCAGTTATTACTAATTATAGTAGTGTTTTAAAAGCTATATCAGGATGTTTTGAAACAAATATGGCATCGAGTGATATAACAGATTTAATCAAAATGCAAATAAATGATAATGCTTCATGGACATTTAAACAAAAACAATTTACCGGAACAGGAGTTATGCAGACAGGTGGAGCTTACATGCCTGATAGCAAACTTTATTATATGATTCCAAATGATGATAGTGTTAAAGAAAATCTACAAGCAATTAAAGATGTCTTAAATGGGAAATAGTTATTCTAGTTGCTAAAAGTGATCGTTGAGTAATAATAGATAACATTGATTATATAGCGCTCTAAATAATCGCGTGTTTTAGAAAAATTACTTTAAATTATTAAGGGGATATTGATGTGAAATCAATATCCCCTCTAAAATATCTAATGTTTTTTAGGAGGAAAATTAGACTGATGATCAGTCTTGATTTTCCTCCTTTATTTTTATTGTTATCGTGATTTTTCTACTCTAGTTTTCCTATATATTTGATCAACTACCATTTTCCATTAGATTTAGATAAGCTAAAAATCATAATTATGAAATATTCAATATAGATCAAATTAAAAATTGAATTTATATTCATCAGTAAACATCTCTAAAATAGTTTATAATATGTAAAGAAAGGGTGATAGAAATGAAGAAAATACCAATAGGAACGAAAAGTTTTTCAAGACTTGTAGAAGGAAATTATAATTTTGTAGATAAGACCTTGATAATCAAAGAGTTCTTAGGTAGAGTAACAGATGTAACATTGATTACTCGTCCTAGAAGATTTGGAAAAACCATTAATATGTCAATGATGGCGGAATTCTTTGATATTACCAAAGACTCTAAAGAAATCTTTAAAGGTACAAAAATCATGGAAACACCTTATGCAGCTGAAATCAATCAATATCCAACAATCTTTATCTCTTTTGCGGATGCCAAAAGAGATAAAGAAACAGTTGTTTCGACGATAAGAACACAAATACAAAATCAATGGGATAAATATGATTTTGTATTTGAAAATCTTAAGGGATTTAAGAAAACAAATTATGAAAGACTTATGAAGTATTAGCTGATAATAATAAGAATAATCTTAAGGGAATAGATGATGCAATTTCATTCTTGATGGAAAGAATGGAAGATTATTATGGAAAAGAAGTTATGGTATTTATAGATGAATATGATACACCATTTGTAGAAGCACATACAGGATGGTTCTATGATGAAGTAAGAAGGGGACTTGCAGGATTGCTTCATAATTCTCTTAAAACATCAACCAGCTTAAAATATGCGATGCTTACAGGAATCCAAAGAGTGGCTAAAGAAAATATTTTCAGTGATTTAAATAATTTAGATGTGTATACAGTAATTGATAATGATTATAGTGAATATTTTGGATTCAGTATAGAAGAAACCAAAGAATTACTTGAATATTATGATTTAGAATTAAATGATGAAGTCAAAGAAATGTATGATGGCTATAAAATGGGAGATAAAGAAATCTATAATCCATGGTCTATTTTAAATTATGCAAGAAGAAAAGTATTTGTTCCTTATTGGGTCAATACGAGTGCTAATACAATGCTTAAACAAGCTATATAAAAAGCAGACTACGACTTTAAAAAACAATATGAAAAAATTATAAAGAATAACTATCTAGAAACAAGAGTTGTCCTTCAAACAAGCTTTTATGAAGTGGCAAATACACCTAACTTATAGAGGATGTTTGTAAGTGCTGGATATTTAACAGTAGTAAAAGCAATTGATCCAAAAAAAGAAAAGTTTAGAATTGCGATACCAAATTATGAGGTAAGAAGATAATTTATAAGATTAACGGAACATCAACTAGGAATGAACAATGGATAATATGATCGCATTGTTGACAATTTGATTGCTGAAAACAAAAATGATTTTTTCAAAAATTATCAAAATGTATTAATGATTCCAAGCTATCATGATTTAAATAATGAAAACAGTTATCATATGATGATGTTAGGAATGTGTTTATGTCTATCAGATAACTATAAAGTTATTTATAATCGAGAAGAAGATAAAGGAAGATGTGATCTCATTATCCAGGCTCATGATGAAAAGAAAACATCGTTTATTATTGAATTTAAGTATTTCAAAGAAGATAAAAAAGATTTTGAAAAAGCATTGGATAAATTATCAAATGAAGCTATTCAACAAATCAAAGATAGAAGATATGATTATGATTTAAAAGGAAAAGTGATTTATATAGGCTTAGCCCATCATGGTAAAGATGTCATGATGAAATGGGAAGAAAAGGTTTATATTTGATGTTTGTTATTATAATAAAAAAATCAACGCTTGTTGATTTTAATAATGGTGCTGGAGATGGGATTTGAACCCACAGCCTACTGGTTACGAGTCAGTTGCTCTACCGTTGGAGCTACTCCAGCATAGAAATAGAAGCAAAGCTTCTATTTTTTTTCAACTTTTGTTTCACAATAAAGACAACGATAAATACGTTTATCTTTATTTGCTAAATAGAAAACATGATCTAATCCTTGTTCTACAGATGTAATACAACGAGGATTTTTACATTTTTCTACATTAATGATTTTTTGAGGAAGTTGCAATTTTTTCTTTTCAACAAGTTTACCATCTTTAATAATACAAACAGTAATATTAGGATCTAAATATCCTAAAACATCAAAATCTAATGCAAATTCTTCATCTATTTTTAAAATATCTTTTTTACCCATTTTATTAGATTTAACGTTTTTAATAATAGCAACGCTACAATCTAATTTATCTAATCCTAGTGCTTTATAAACTTCTAAAGATTTACCAGCAGTAATATGATCTAAAACAATCCCGTTTTTAATACTATCTATCTTCATTATTTTTCTACCTCATTTTCCAATCCTAACATTTTTAAAATAAGTGCCATACGCATAAAACGTCCGTTTTGAACTTGATCAAAATACTTAGCTCTTGGATCATCATCAACCTCAATAGCAATTTCATTAACACGAGGTAATGGGTGCATAACGATTAAATCAGATTTTGATTTTTCTAATTTCTTTAAATCTAAAATGTATGTATCTTTTAAACGAATATAGTCTTGTTCATTAAAGAATCTTTCTTTTTGAACACGCGTCATATAAAGAATATCTAAATCTTCAATAACTTCTTCAATTGTTTCTACTTCTTTGTAGTCTAAGTTTTTAGCATCTAATAAATCATGTTTTAAATATTCAGGAATTTTAAGTTCAGATGGTGCAATAAACACGAATTTAATATTTTTATAACGTGACATTGCTTTTGTAAGAGAATGAACTGTACGTCCAAATTTTAAATCCCCACAAAATCCAATTGTTAGATTATCTAATCTACCTTTTTCTCTATAAATAGTAAGTAAATCAGTTAAAGTTTGCGTTGGATGGTTATGACCACCATCTCCAGCATTGATTAAAGGTACTGTACTTTTTCTTGTAGCAACAAGAGGTGCTCCTTCTTTTGGATGACGCATTGCAATAATATCGCAATAGCTTGAAACAACACTAATAGTATCACTAACACTTTCACCTTTAGAAGCGCTTGTATTGCTTGCACTTGAAAAACCTAAAACACTTCCACCAAGTGATAACATAGCTGATTCAAAAGAAAGTCTTGTACGTGTACTTGGTTCAAAAAAGAGTGTAGCTAGAATTTTATGACGACAAACATCTTGATAGCGTGTACGATCTTTAATAATATCATTCGCAATATCAATTAGTTCATCAATTTCTTCTACACTTAAATCCATTGGGTCAATTAAATATTTCATAAGAGTCTCCTTTTTTTCCTTCAATATTATAGCACTCCTTAGAAAGCTATTAAATATATTTTAAAAAAATACGGAAATTTTCTTTCCGTATTATTTTTTACCATTAAAACAATAAGTACAGATCTTATCACTATCAAGTCCAATAGCTTGAAGCATATCATCCAAACGATTAAAACGTAAAGAAGTAAAATTAAGTTCTTTACGGATTTCTTCTACCATTGCATTATATTCAGGAGTATCTGGATCACTATATGTTTCTAACATATTGATATCATTTTCTCCTTCACGTTCTCTAATAACACGACGTGTAATTAAATCCATATCACTTGTACTTCTTGAAAAGTTTAAGTAAGGACATCCATACATAATTGGAGGACAAGCAGGTCTGATATGGACTGCTCTTGCTCCAGAATTATATAAATATTCAGTTGTATCTCTTAGTTGTGTTCCACGAACAATTGAATCATCAATTAATAATAATGATTTTCCTTTAATCAAGCTAGCAATTGGAATTAATTTCATTTTTGCTATTAAATTACGATCCGCTTGAATTTGTGGCATAAATGAACGTGGCCACGTAGGTGTGTATTTAATAAAAGGTCTTCCATATTGAATATGTGATTCATTTGAATAACCAATCGCATGGGCAATTCCACTATCAGGAACACCTGCTACAAGATCAATATCTTTAATATCATCTCTTTGAGCCATTAAACGACCACATTCATAACGCATTTCTTCAACATTACGTCCTTCATAACAACTTGTTGGATAACCATAGTATACCCATAAAAATGAACAAATTTTCATTTTATCATTGGCTTCTACAAGTGTTTTCACTTCTTCACTGGTCATAAAACAAACTTCACCAGGTCCTAATTCTTTATATAGACTATATCCAAGGTTAATATAAGCATGACTTTCAAAAGAAGCACAGAATCCATTTTCACCCTTACCAATATTTAACGGAGTTCTTCCTAATTTATCACGTACTAAATACAAACCATCTTTAGTCATCAACATAAAAGAAATAGAACCTTTGACTTTTCTTAAAACATTGATGATTCCATCAACATAAGTATCCTTTTGATTAATCATTGCAGCAATTAATTCAGTTTGATTGACTTCGCCCCCAGACATCTCTAAAAAATGAGTATGCCCATTATCAAAAGCATCTTGAATTAATTCTTCCATATTTGCAACTCTACCTACAGAAACAATTGCATAACTACCTAAACGACAATTTATTAAAAGAGGTTGAGGTTCATTGTCTGAAATACAACCAATCCCCATTTTTCCAGACATTTCTTTAATATCATTTTCAAACTTAGTTCTAAATGGTGAATTTGAAATATTATGAATTGCACGGTTAAAACCGTTTTCTCCATAAACTGCAATCCCACCTTTTTTTGTTCCTAAATGAGAATGATAATCAATACCAAAAAACAAATCAGTGACACAGTCTTTACGACTGACAACGCCAAACATACCACCCATATGTAATTTTCTCCTTTTTCATTTGTTCTCAAAATACCAAAAATATGATAACATAAAACAAAATGAAGATAAAGGACATAAAAAAATGAAATTATATATAGTAAGACATGGTCAAACAGGTTATAACATTGATAATAAAGTTTGTGGCATTTCGGATGTTGAATTAACATCTTTAGGAAAGCAACAAGCTAAAATGGCCAGTGAACAATTAAAAGATATTTCATTAGATATGATTTTTGCTTCACCACTTCAAAGAGCACATGAAACTGCAAAAATCATAAATGAAAATCATCAATTAGAAATTAAAATTGATTCAAGAGTACAAGAAATTAATTTTGGACAATTTGAAGGAGTTATTAATAATAAAGAATTTCAATATTATAAACAAAATCACGCACTTCATTATCCTCAAGGAGAATCATTATTTCAAGTAGTTCATCGTGTGTATAGTTTTTTAGAAGAACTTGAAAATAAATATCCTGATAAAAACATTTTAGTTGTTTGTCATGGAGGTATCGTGCGTGTCATTCATAGTTATTTTCATGATATGACAAATGAAGAATTAATGACATGGTTACCCGAAAATTGTTGTATTCAAAGCTATGAAAAATAGTGACTTTGTATTGACTGAAAAGTGGAAAGTGTTATACTAATTATAGGAAAAAAGGAAAAGGAGAGTTAAATATGAACGTAGATAAAGATACTTGCATCGGATGTGGAGCATGTGCTGGTGTTTGTCCAGTAGAAGCTTTAGCTTTTGATGATGATGGTAAAATGGAATGTGACAAAGATACATGCATTGGTTGTCAAGCATGTGTTGGAACTTGTCCAGTAGAAGCTATTTCACCAGCTGAATAATAATGATGAAGAAGATAGAAATATCTTCTTTTTATTTTTGCTTTATATGATAAAATAACGGTGGAGGTTTTTTATGAAGACAACAATACATACATTAAAAAATGAATATAAAGATAATCAAACTTATTTAAATGAAAAACAAAAACTTTTTCAAAATTTAACTTATCATATGATAGAAAAAGAACTAAATAATAACAATATTGATATTCGATATAAAGAAGTTCTTGATTTTTATCATCAATGTTTTAATACAGATGAAACAATTGCACATTTTGATGAAAAATACGATCAACAATTAGATCAGTTAGGCGAAAAAAATGAAGTATTTGATGATGATGCCCTTGTTTATTATATTGTTAAAGTAATTGAACATTTTGAAGATATTCATCAAGTAGCTGATAAAAACTATATAGCGAATGATTTATTAGAACTTATTCAAAAAGATCATGATTATTTAGATTTGCTTGAAAAAACAGAAAGTATCATGAAACGTCTTATTAAAATGAAACATGAAAAAAATCAAGATTTACAAAATATTTTTAGTCCTTATGGTATTGATTTGGAACAATTTTTTACACGTGTTTTCCAAGAAATTGATTATGTTGAACATCAAGCTTCTTTTCTAAAAAAAATCTATCAACTTTTAAAAGAACTTCAAAATGAATATGCACTTTCTTTAAGATATGTAGAAATTCAAATGGATGTTTTAAGTACACTTACAAAATATACTCAAGAAAATTTAGATGAAGAAATAAAAGAGCTTTGTAAGAATTATCCACAATATCGCTTTATGCTTTATTACAAAATAATGACAACTTTACAACAAATAGGAAATAATGATTTGTTGGAAAAATATTATCAAGAAATTAATACTTGTATACCAATGAATGAGGAACAAAAGGACTTGTTAGAAGTTATTAAAGAAATTTTTGGATAAGGAGTATGAATATGAAAAAAGATTTATATTTAATGAGACATGGACAAACATTATTTAATGTTAGAAGAAGAATTCAAGGATGGTGTGATTCACCATTAACTGAATTAGGAAAACAACAAGCTTTAAAAGCTAAAGAATACTTAAAAGATATTTCTTTTGACCATTATTATAGTAGTACATCAGAAAGATGTTGCGATACGATTGAACTTATTATTGGAGACCACTATTATAAAAGATTAAAGGGATTAAAAGAAAGAAATTTTGGTTTATTTGAAGGAGAAAGTGAAGATTTAAACCCTAATTTTGATGATTTTGGTTATGATGATTTATTTCCACATTATGGTGGAGAAAGAAAAGAAGATGTACAAAAAAGATTAAAAGAAACACTTACAGATGTGATGGATAAAGAAGATCATCAAACAGTTCTTGCTCTTTCACATGCTGGTGCTTGTATGTGTTTTCTATCCACTGTTATTGATCCTGAAGAAATATTAAAAAGTGGAGGCTTTACTAATTGTTGTATATTACATTTTACATTTGAAAATGATACTTTTAAGTTTGTTGAAATTATTCGACCATAATAAAAAATATTGATAAAAAGTAGACTTTTTAAATCAAAAGAGGTAAAATGAATGTGAGGAAAATAGTAGAGGTTGGCTACTTCATATAAACTTACTTTCCACTTGTCATAATATAAAAAGAGAACCAACCAAGAAGAAACAGGGTGACCTGTTTTTTCTTTTAGGAGGAGTTATGGTTATTTATTTTGATTTAGACGATACACTTTATCGTTTATATGATCCTTTTTATAAAGCTTATCAAAAAGTATTTCATGAAGATCTTGATATATATGCTTTATGGAAACAAAGTAGAATCTATAGTAATGAAATTTACCCAAAATATTTAAATAAATTAATCACAAAAGACGAATTATCTATTTATCGTTTAAAGAATGCTTTTAAAGATTTTCATCAATTCATTACAAATCAACAAGCACTTGATTTTCAAAAAGTCTATGAAGATCAACAAGCACATTTAACATTATCTTCTACAATGAAAGAACTTTTTAACTACCTAAAAGAAAAGAATATTTCTTATGGTATTATTACTAATGGAAAAGAAAAAACACAAATGAATAAAATTAATTCATTATTTCCAATCATTGATTTTCCTATTATAATTTCAGAAAAAGTAGGTTATCAAAAACCACAAAAAGAAATCTTTGAATTAATTCAAGGAAATGATAGTTACTATGTAGGAGATGGTTATGAAATAGATATGATGGGAGCTTATCAAGCAGGAGTAAAGACGATTTGGTATAATCATCAAAAACAAGAAAAGGATACTTCTTTTATTGATTTTGTTGTTTATAGTGATGAAGAATTATTAGAGGTGGTTAAGAAGTTAAATAATGATTGACACAGGAAACAATGTCAAGTAGAATAAGCATAAATACAGTGAGTAGACATAGTAACAAATGATTAAAATATAGAGAGTCTTTGGTTGGTGGAAAAAGATTTGGCGTCATTTGTGAATACAGCTATGAGTAGAATGTTGAATTGAGTAGGCATCTCCGGTGATCACCGTTACATGATGAGAGTATGATTGTACTTGATGAGGCTTAAAGGGTGACCTTTAGGTGAAAAAAGGTGGTACCACGGGAATAGAGCTCGTCCTTTATAGGATGAGTTTTTTTGTTTATAAAGGAGGAAAAAGAAAATGATTATTGTATTAAAACAAGAAGCTATAACTGAAGATGTGACAAGAATTGAAAAAACTATTGAAGAAAAAGGACTACAAGTTCATGTTTCAAAAGGAGAAAATCAAACAATAATGGGACTCATTGGAGATACAACAAAAGTAGATCCAGAATCGATTGAAGTTGATCCAGCTGTAGAAAAGGTCATGCATGTATCAGAACCATATAAATTAGCTAATAGAGCTTTCCATCCAGAAGACTCAGTTATCGATGTCGGTGGCGTTAAAATTGGTGGAGGACATCTAGCAGTGATCGCAGGACCATGTTCAGTAGAAAGCAAGGAACAAGTGATTGAAATCGCTAAAGCAGCCAAAGCAGCAGGAGCTAATCTATTAAGAGGTGGAGCATTCAAACCAAGAACATCACCATATGCTTTCCAAGGAATGGGATCAGCAGGGTTAGATATTCTAGTAGCAGCTAAAGAAGCAACAGGATTACCAATCGTATCAGAATTGATGGATGCAGAATACTTAGATGAATTTATTGAAAAAGTAGACTTGATTCAAATTGGAGCAAGAAACATGCAAAACTTCGACTTGTTAAAGAAAGTCGGGAAAGCAACAAAGAAACCAATCTTGTTAAAAAGAGGGTTGAGTGCAACATTCCAAGAATGGATCATGTCAGCAGAATATATCATGGCAAGTGGGAATCCAAATGTCATCCTATGTGAAAGAGGAGTGAGAACATTTGAATCATACACAAGAAATACATTAGACTTACAAGCAGTCCCAGTAATCAAAGAATTGACACACTTACCAATCATTATCGATCCAAGTCATGCTGGAGGAAAATGGTGGTTAGTAAATCCAATGGCAAAAGCAGCAGTCGCAGCAGGATGTGATGGATTAATGATCGAAGTGCATAATAATCCAGAAAAAGCATTATGTGATGGACCACAATCATTAAAACCAGCCAAATTTGAACAATTGATGAAAGAACTAAAACCAATTGCTGGTGCTGTTGGCAAAGAAATATAAAAGTACCACCATTGGTGGTACTAAGAAATACGATAATGACCAATAATGTCATTTCTTTTTTCTAAAATATCTTCTTCATAATAAAGTTGATGAGGATAAGCATGGTGAATCACGAAAGTGATTCCCTTTTTATTTCGATAATTAGAAACAATACCAATATGTTTTTTAAAGATAACAATATCGCCACCTTGCCATTTATCAAAATCATAAATATCGAGTGTCAAAGATAGGGCGTGTCTTTTAAAATAAACATTTAAATTTCTTACTCGCCGAAAATCAATATTTTTATCAGGATGTTCAACTTGATAACTTTGAGGATTTTCTCTAATATCTTGATCTACAAGAATTTGTAAATTATAACCTGCATTCAATAAGCCAAAAGCGACAACATCACTACATACTCCATAATGATCTGTTGGGTAACCACCTTGATAATACTTACTTTTGTATTGAGGTTTTGTTTCAATATATTTTCTAACGTTTTGTACAATATCACTTTGATCGTCAATACCATCATGATCTTGATCATTTATGCTTTTATAAGTTTGAATACCAAAATCATCATTTGTATATTTTGGATGAGGTAAAAGATTATTTTGATAAAAAATGTAAGTAAGAATCAAAATGATCGGTATGAAAATAAGAAAGAACTTCTTCATTATTTTCCACAACATTTTTTATATTTTTTACCACTTCCACAAGGACAAGGATCATTACGCCCCACTTTGATGACTTTTGTTGGTTTTTTCTTACCAAAATCATTTTGTTGCTTTTCAATTTGAGCATATTGTAAAGCAAGTTCTTCTTCATTTATTGCTTTAAAAAGCTCAATGACATGATGAATAATATTTTCTGTTTCAATATTATATTCGATAGATAGAGGTAAATGTTTTTGAATCATATTTTTTAATTCTTGTAAGTTATTTTGTTTATAAATACACGAAAAATAAGCATCCATAATTTCATAATCATAAGGGTAACGTTCAAGTAATTTTTGAAAATATGAAATTCCTTGATCATTATCTTGATAAAAATAAGATAAAGCTAAGTTTTTAAAAAAAGGGCAAAGATATTTATCATCTTTAAAATAATTAATAAAGTCTTGATGAAATTCTATACTTTCTTGATATTTCTTTTCTTGAATAAAAAGTTGACTTAATTGATTGAATTTTTCTTGAAGATGATAATTAAATCCAAAGAGTTGACCAAGTTCCAATAAACTTGGTTGATTTTCAAGATAAGCTTTAAATTCATTCCATAATTGGTAAAGATCATTTAAATGATTTGTATTTTCTATTTCTTTTAATAATATTTCTTTTTCCATGAGAAATCCTCCTTTTTTAAATCATATCATATTATGTCATATTTGGTAAAAACAAAACTATTGTGTATAATAGTTGTGGTGAGAAAATATGGATCAAAAACATAAATCAAATTTAATTATTACATGTTTATGCCTGATAATCGTTTTTGTTTCTTTACTAACAATGTATGATAATTTTTCTTTTCATACATATAATACAAAAACGTATTATGATTATTTTTTATCATTAAATCATCAAGGCTTTACTTTACAGGATTATGAGCTTTATAAAGATCAATCAAATTATCATTGTGGAGATGGGACACTTGTTTTAGGAAAAATCGATTCTCTTGTAGACGGACAAGATATTGATGTCATAATTCAAATAAATAGAAAACAACATATTGATTATTCTTTAAAATATTTAGAGGGTGGAAGTTATTCTTTAGAAAATAAGGAAGATTTAAAAAATATAAAAGAAATTAAAAATGTTCAGTTAATCATCAAAGATGATAATCAAAAGACGGTTTATCAACATACTTTAAAATTAAAACAAGTTGAAAAATTGTCATGTTCTTCAAAAACATTTAAAGTAGAAAATGCATGTATCAGTGATGATTTTATGAGGCTTGGGTATTTAACGTCTACAGATGAAGATTTATTGAAGAAATATCCAAATATTTCATTAGAATATCGTTATTTAAAAAGTAATAAATTAAATGATAAAAATGATAAGAATTATGTTGTATTTAAAAAAATAAATGGAAAGACTAAAGAAATTGTTAATCAAAAAATCTATCAAACATATAACCATGATTTAAATCAAGGATCTTTAAAAAAGAAAAAATTAAGTGTTGTTATTATTTTATCAAAAGATCAAAGTCAAAAAAGTTATGTTTTCAAATTAAACTTTTCAAAGGAAAATGGTGGTTTGTATGAATAAAGAAAGATACTTAAAATTAAAAAAAGATTTTATTGTTTTATATCTTGCAAGAAATGGAATCATGACTTTTTTAATTACACTTTTTACATTTAGTTTGGATTTATCGAATTATTATCAAATATCCTTTCCAGCAACAATACCATACATCTTTTTTAATAATATTTTTACATTAATGTATTTTTGTTTATTATGGATTTTTAATTATTTGCTTTTTGAATTGTTTAAAATCATTAATGATTGGTATGATGAAAATCATTATCAAACATTAAAATTTATGTATCATGAACATAATTATTCAATCTCATGGATGATATATGTAATCATGGCTATTTTACTTGTTATTATACAAATTGTTCAATTGCCAACATTATTTCATATAGATGCTTATTTGATGTTTGGATTTATGATTTTACGTTCACTGAAACAAATATATAAAAATAGACTCTAAGAGTCTATTTTAATAAATGACTAAGACTGTCAAGTAATTCATCTTTTGAGCTTAAAGAATTATAATAAGTTTCAAAAAGAACACCAAGCCCTGGTAAGACGGTTTCTTCTTTAGAAGCAATACCACTTTCAATAATCTCTTTAAGTTCACTACTTGAACAAGCATGTAGTCTTTGAAATATAGCTTGTCGAATATCCATTTTATCACTCCTTAAAAAGAGTGACCCAAAAAGGAGAAAAATATACATGGTAGAAACTAAAATAATTATTTTAGATCAACAAGAAATTGTTTATAAAATTCATTATAAAAGAATTAAGAATTGTTATTTAAGAGTAGAAAAAGGAGAAGTGGTAATTCGTTGTTCACCGCTGTTTCCTCAAAGTGAAATAGAAAAATTGATTAGAAATCATCAAGAAGAAATACTTGAACAAATAAAAGGATATGTTCCTAAATATAACTATCAAGAAGATGGTTATGTTTATTTGTTTAATCAAAAATATCAAATTGTTTTAAAAGATATGAATATCAAAAAATGTGCCATTCATGATCGTCAAATCTATGTTTATTCAAAAAATATCCAAGCAACCATTGAAATGTTTTTAAAACAAGAATTGATGAATTATTTAAAAGAAAGAATAGATTTTTATTTAAATACGAGCTTTCATCATGTTTTTCCTGAAATTCAAATTAAGAAAATGAAAAGAAGATGGGGTGCTTGTTTTTATCAAAAAAATAGAGTGTGCTTTAATTTAGTATTAGCACATATTGATTATGCTTTAATTGATTATGTTATTGTTCATGAACTTTGTCATTTTCTTGAAGCAAATCATTCAAAAGCATTCTATCATGAAATAGAAAAAAGAATGCCAGATTATAAAGAAAGAGAAAGATTATTAAAGGATGTGGGTATATGATTACGTCAATACAAAATAAAACGGTTAAAGAATTATTAAAATTAAAACAAAAGAAATATCGAAAAGATTATTATTTAGTAGAAACAAATCATTTAGTAGAGGAAGCAATTAAAGCTAAACAAACAGATTTGATTATTTCAACTGAACCGGTTGATTTAGGTGTAGAAAATTTAGTGGTATCTAAAGAAATTATGGAAAAACTTGCTTTTACTAAAACACCTCAACCTATTATGGCAAGATGTTTTATTCAAAAAGATAAGAAATTAGTTGATGGAAAAAGATATTTGATTTTAGATTATCTACAAGATCCTGGAAATATTGGAACACTTATTCGTACAGCACTTGCTTTTGGCATAGATCAAGTGATTTTATCTAATGAATGTGTGGATCTTTATAATGATAAATTACTGCGATCAATGCAAGGAGCACACTTCCATCTTTCTTGTCTTTATGGGAATTTAAAAGAAATTATTCCTGCTTTAAAAGAAAAAGGTGTCTGTGTTGTAGGCAGTGCTTTAGAAAATGGAAGGCCTATTCATGAAATTAAAAAACAAGAAAAAATGGCCTATGTTTTAGGAAATGAAGGGAATGGAATGGAAAAAGAGATTATCGACATTTGTGATCAAATTGCCTATATTCCAATTACAACCATTGAATCATTAAATGTGGCTGTGGCAGGAAGTGTTATGATGTATCATTTTCAAGGAGAATAGATATGGATAAGATATTATTTTTTGACATTGACGGGACACTAGGACAACATGGTGTTATTACAGAATCAAATTTAAAAGCACTGCATTTATTAAAAGAAAAAGGATATAAGACTTTTATTTGTACGGGAAGAGCTCCATTTTATGCCAAACGTTTATTTGGTGATCTTGTTAGTGGAATTATTAGTTGTAATGGACGTTATATTCTTTATGAAGGAAAGAAGCTTTATAGTAGAGCTTTTACTAAGGAACAATTAGATTATTATGTACATAAGCTTGATCAAGGAAAACTAGGGGCGATGTTTGTTAGTGATGATAAAGCTTTAAAATATCATTTAGATCAAAAACAAGAAGTTGATTTAGAAAAGGAATATGGTATTGAACATCTTGTTGATTCTTTAGAAGGAGATTTTTATACATTTGATATGTTTTATCAAAGTCAAGAACATTATCAAACAATGGTTGAAATCTTTAAAGAAGATTTAATTATTAATGATCATGGCGGAATGGGTTCTTGTGATTGTTCAACAATTGAATTTGATAAAGGCAGTGCGATTGCCTATCTATTAGATTATTTCCATATTGATAAGGATAATGCTTATGCTTTTGGTGATGGATATAATGATCAAGCGATGTTTAGAGAAGTAGGACATGGTATAGCGATGGGAAATGCTGTAGAAGTTTTAAAAGAAAAAGCAACTTATATCACAGATGATTTTGATCAGGATGGTATTTTAAAAGCTCTTTATCATGAAAAGATATTGTGAAAGAACTTGTTGTTTTAATGAATTAAAATATTCAACCTTTTTAATATTATATATGTATCAAATAAAATATAACGCGTATCCTATATAGGGGAGAGTGTTTCCCTTATATAGGATATTTTTACAAACTTTATTGGGATTAATATTAAAATTGGTTTGACATAAAGTATATCTAATTGTAAAATATCTTTGATGGATCGTCCTTCGGTTGCCTACGGGTCCGAAGGCCTTTTTTATATCTAAGGGGTTAAAATATGGCAAATAAAATATATACTACTTTAAGACAACAACTAAAAATTCTTCGCAGTAAAAATATGAATATTTCTATTAATGGGCAAGGTGCAAAAGTAAAAAAAATACTTGAACGTGAAAATTATTATAGTGTAATAAATGGTTATAAAGATCCATTTATACAAACTAGTTCAAATAATGAAACATTTATTTCAAATACTCAATTTGAAAATTTGTATACTCTTTTTACATTTGACAGGAATGTACGTTTAATATATCTTAAGTTTATACTTAAAATTGAACATCAAATTAAGTCAGTTATTGCGCATGAGTTTTCAAAAAAATATGGTCATGACAATTATTTGAAATTAGGTAATTTTGATATTTTAGATAATCAAAATTGTAATAAGAAAGATAATAATAAAATTAAAAAAGTGTTAACAACAATAGGAAAATTGGAAACATCGCTATCAAATCAAATGAATAAAAATAAAGAAATAACACATTATATGTCTACATATGGCTATGTACCATTATGGGTTTTGGTAAATATTTTAACTTTAGGAGAAATTTCATATTTCTATTCAAATATGAAACCTGGTGACAAAAATAATGTTGCAAGAGTATTCAATGTAAATCCTGAAGAATTTAGTAAATACATAAAGAATTTAACGCTTTCAAGAAATTTATGTGCACATGATGAACGTTTTTATGACTTTAAATATAGAGAATCTTTATCTACTTCTTATATTTCCAATTTTTCTTTATTTTCAATACCTAGTAAAAATGGTAATTATTTATATGGAACAAATGATGCTTTTTCAATTGCTGTTATATTTTCACAATTATTACCAAAAAAGGACATCCAAATTTTTATTAAATCAATGGATAAAGAATTTAAAACATTGGATAAAAACTTAGATTCTTCAATTTTTAATAAAATAAAAATAAAAATGGGGTTTGGAAACAGTTGGAAAAAATTAAGAGATATTTGCCGGTAATCTTTATATCGATAGACTTAAAAATATAATTAGAAAGTATTGTGAAATTTGAATCAGATATAATTAGAAAGTATTGTGAAAGAACTTGTTTTGTAAAGAAAATTTGATATAATAGTGGGGTATATAAATCGTTGATATGGATTAGTAAATAAAGGATGCTGTTTAAGAGAGGGAGAGAAGCTGGAAACTCCTACAGATAATTTATTGAATTCACCATGGAGAGCACCTAATCAGTGACGTGAGACTGCGTTAATGTTTAATTAAGAGCATGTTTTAAACATGAATTAGGATGGTACCGCGATCAACTCGTTCCTATTGGAATGAGTTTTTTTATGTTTGAGGAGGAAATAAAGTGGAAAATGAATTATTAAAGATTAAAGATGAAGCTTTAGAAAAAATTGAAGCTTGTTCATCTTTAAAAGAATTAAATGATATTCGTGTTCTTTATTTAGGGAAAAAAGGTCCTATTCAAGAAGCTATGAAATCGATGAAAAATATGGACCCTGATCAAAGAAAAACATTTGGTCAAACAAGTAATAAAGTTAAACAAGAATTATCTAAAGCAGTTGAAGATAAAAAAGAAGTTTTAGAACATCAAGCTATTATTGATAAAATCAATAGTGAAACTATTGATTTATCATTACCAAGTTATAAATTAGATCAAGGAACAATGCATCCTTTATCAATCATTGTTTCTCAACTTGAAGAATTATTTTTAGGTATGGGATATCAAATTGCTGAAGGTCCTGAAGTAGAAAGTGATTATTTCAACTTTGAATTAATGAACTTACCAAAAGGACATCCTGCAAGAGATATGCAAGATACTTTCTATATTGATGAAAATACTTTAATGAGAACTCATACTTCTCCAGTACAAGCACATACCTTACTTGCTGCTAAAGGAAAAGGTCCTATTAAAGTTATTTGTCCTGGTAAAACATATCGTAGAGATGATGATGATGCCACACATTCACATCAATTTATGCAATGTGAAGGTTTAGTTGTTGATAAAAATATCACGCTTGCTGATTTAAAAGGAACATTAGAAGTTTTCGCAAGAAGATTCTTTGGAGAAAAACGTGAAATTAGATTACGTCCATCATACTTCCCATTTACTGAACCATCAGTAGAAGTTGATATTTCATGTCATCATTGTGGTGGTAAAGGTTGTGCAATGTGTAAAGGAACTGGATGGATTGAAATTTTAGGTGCTGGTATGGTTAACCCTAAAGTTTTAGATATGTGTGGTTTTGATAGTAAAGAATATCAAGGTTTTGCATTTGGTATTGGTATTGAACGTGTCGCTATGTTGAAATATGGAATTGATAATATTCGTGATTTCTATAACGATGATTTAAGATTCTTAAACCAATTCCAAAGAGAGGAGTAAGAAAATGGAAGTCAGTTTAAATTTATTAAATAAATATGTAAAAATCGATGATCAAGATCCAAAAGAACTTGCTGATAAAATTACTTCAATTGGTTTAGAAGTAGAAGGAATGCATTCATTAGCTAATGGAAATAACATGACAATTGGTTATGTTAAAGAATGTATTGATCATCCTGATAGTGATCATTTACATGTCTGTCAAGTTGAAGTAAAACCTGGAGAAGTAACACAAATTGTTTGTGGTGCACCAAATGTTGCTGCTGGACAAAAGGTTATTGTAGCTAATCCTGGATGTGATTTAGGAGAAGGTTTTGTTATTAAACAAAGTACAATTCGTGGCCAAGAATCTAACGGGATGATTTGTTCGATGGCAGAACTTGGTTTAGATCAACGTTTATTATCTCCTGAAGATAAAGATGGCATTCATGTTTTAGATGAAAATGCACCTGTAGGAGAAGATCCTTTAGAATATTTAGGTTTAAAAGATACGATTTTAGATATTGGTTTAACACCAAATAGAGCGGATTGTATGGCTTTAACTTCACTTGCTTATGAAGTGGCTGCTGTTTTAAAAAGAGATGTTAACTTACCAACCATTAAAGAAAAAGGTATTGCTGGAAGTAATATTGAAGTTAAAGTAGAAACTGAATTATGTCCATTCTTTGGGGCTAAACTTGTCAAAGGTGTCACAACAAAAGAATCACCAGCATGGCTTAAAACGGCATTACTTGCTTCTGGTATTAAACCAATTAATAACATTGTTGATATTTCTAACTATGTTATGTTAGAAACAGGTCAACCAATCCATATGTATGACTATGACAAATTAACTAAAAAAGAATTTGTTGTAAAAACTGGATTTGATGAAAAAGCAATCTTATTAGATGGTGAAGAATATAAACTTGAACCTAATGATATCATCGTTTCAACAGACAATGGTGTGGGTTGTGTCGCTGGTGTCATGGGTGCCAATAGTACTAAGATTGATGAAAATACACAAAATATCGTCATCGAAGTGGCTACTTTTGATGGACCAAGTTTAAGAGAAACAGCAAGACGTTTAAATTTATTAACAGATGCTTCTCAACATTATATTAAAGGGGCTTTAAATACTGCTAATTCTTTAAATATTTTAGAAAGATGTGCAAATTTATTAGAAGAACTTGCTGATGCTAAAGAAATCTATGAAACTGTTTCAACAACTCTTTATATTGAAGATAAATATGTTTCAGTTTCAACTCAACAAGTTAATGGATTACTTGGAACAAACATTCAAACAAATGAAATCGCAGAAATCTTTAATTCATTAAAATTCAAATATGAATTAAAAGAAGATACATTTAATGTTAAAATTCCAACTTATCGTAATGATATTACGATGGCAGCTGATTTAATTGAAGAAGTTGTGCGTATGTATGGATTTGATAATATTCCATCTACATTACCAGAAATGTCTATGACAATTGGAAAAAGAACAGAAATCCAAGAAAAGAAACATATGATGAAAGTCTTATTAAAAGATTTAGGATTACATGAAACATTAACATATTCATTAACATCACCATCACTTGTTCATGATTTCAATATTTTCCATGATCAAGAACCAGTTAAACTTGCAATGCCATTAGGTGAAGAAAGATCAGTGACAAGACAATCAATTATTGGTTCATTGTTACAAGTCATTAATTATAACCAATCAAGAAATATGAAAGATGTTCATTTATATGAATTATCAACAACTTATTCAAAAGGTGTTGAATTACAAAATCTTGCAATTGCTTGTACGGGAGAATATCATGGGTTACCATTTAAACAAATTTCTTATAAAGCAGATTATTATTTAGTTAAAGGATTTGTAGAAACAATCTTTGAAAGATTAGGAATCAATGAATCTCGTTATCGTTTAGAACGTGTAGAAAGTGATAATCAATCATTCCATCCTGGACGTAGTGCTTATATTAAAGTACAAAATGAAGTTGTAGGGGTCGTTGGACAAGTACATCCACTAATGGAAAAGAAATATGATGTTAAAGATGTTTATGTTGTAGAACTTAACTTATCAGCATTATTAAATATCAAAACAGGTAAAGTTAAATATCAACCAATTCCACAATATCCATCTGTTTCAAGAGATATTGCTTTAGTGATGGATGAATCAGTTCCAGCAAATGATGTTTGTCAAAAAATCATTAAGTCAAGTAATAAACTTGTTAAAGCAACAAACATCTTTGATGTTTATGTTGGAGAACATGTAGAAGCTGGTAAAAAATCAGTAGCTATTAATTTAACTTTCCAAGATGATAAGAAAACATTAAAAGAACAAGAAATTAATGAAGCTATGGAAAAAATCTTAAAAGCTGTTGAAAAAGATTTTGGAGCAGTACTTAGAGGATAATCAAAAGAGGTGTCAAACACACCTCTTTTTTTATGGAAAAGTTAAAAGAATAGTTTTCTAATTTGACGATAATATTGTCTACCAACATTAAGATCACTTGGTGTTGAAGAAAATGTCATAGTATAACGTGAATCATTAAAAAAAGTAGTTGTTGGATGTTTACCTGTATGATTTAAAATAATTCCATAACGACTTAAAGTATCAATAGATTTCTTTGAAAGACCTTCATTGACTAATAAGTTAAAAATATCTGTTAAATATCTATTTCGATTACCAACAGGAGGATTTTGTTCAAGAATTGTATGAATGATTTGTTGTTGTTTTTGATTATGATTATTTTTAAGTTCTTCTTTTAAAAGATAAAGAAGAAGATCTCTTTGTTCACCTTTGTAAAATTCTTTTTCGTTTCCTTTTAATATTAAAGGATAATATCCTTGTTGTTTAATATAACTTCCTAATTCTTCATTTTGATTTTCTAAAATCAATATTTGATTATTTAAATCATCAATATTTTTTTGTAAATTCTTTTTCTTATCTTCTAAAGCTAAGACTTGTTGTTCAATAGAAGAATTTTCGAGAAAATCATTTTCTTTATGATTTTCAATTATTTTTTTAATAATATGATGTTGAAAATCTTTCATATTATAAGGAAATGAATATGTACGTTGTAAAACATAACTTTGAATTTTTATTTTTACTTTCTCAATAAATTCTTGAGGAGATTCTTTTTTTAAAAAAGAAATTTTTTGAAATTCATGATTTAAATAAAGAATATAACTATTATTTCTTAAATGAAAATGTTTTTGAAATGCTTGATGAAAATTTTCATCTTCGCTTGTAAGAATATAAGCTGTTGATTGAATTTCAGTTAGAATCTCATTTTTAAAATCTTTTAAAGACATATTTAAATAAATAACAGGAAGAATTGTTTTATTTTCTATAAATTCAATGACTTGATTTAAATCATTCATATTTTTGATATTTGGTTGAATATATGAAAAATGATTATTGTTTAAAAAATGATATTTCTTAAGATATGTTATTAAATCGATAAATTGATTATTACGTTTATTAATAGAAAGACATATATTTTGTTTTGTTTCGTTAAAAATATATTCATAATCATTATTTTGATATTGAATACAAAAAGCAATCGCTGATTCATCATGATAAATTGTGCAATTCTTTAAATGAATGATCAATGAATCTAATATAAATTCATCTAAATAAAATAAATCTTGAATTATTTTTGTAAATTGAATAATAGTTAGATTTTTTACAGCAATCAAAGTTGATAAATGCTTCATAGTTGATGTTTCCTTTCAATAGACTTTAAAAGATCTCTTTTACGATAAGTATCATCAGGAGATAAATTCATTAAAGTTTTATGAATGATTGAAAAAATATACTCTTGATATTCTTTATAATTATCTTGATGAATCGTAATTAATGCTTCATCATCTTGTTTTAAGAGATGATTATATTCTTGATTTATGTTTTTAAGTTTTTCAAGAATATCTTTTTTATTTTGGTATTCTTTTTGTAAATCAATGATGTCTTTTTCAATGTTCTTTATTTCATTTAAGAATAATTCTTGAACTTCTACAGATGATAATGCATCATCTTGATAAGATTGTAAGAGGTGAACTACTCCGACTTACACTTCGTTTAGAAGTCGGAGCTTCTTGCTTCAACCA
>ERZ791852.85-NODE-85-length-73853-cov-6.855674_pt1 | contig 73853 bp, 110 predicted proteins | sample MGYA00510287_ERZ791852 | MGnify/ENA primary metagenome ERZ791852 (study PRJEB30046, sample SAMN00715257) | human gut metagenome | study: EMG produced TPA metagenomics assembly of the A metagenome-wide association study of gut microbiota in type 2... | reverse complement strand
AGTATATCAGCCTTCCAAGCTGAGGAGGTGGGTTCGATTCCCATTGCCCGCTCCAAACAGAAAAGACGCTGGTTCGTAAAGAATCAGCGTCTTTCTTTATCCTCTGGCCCCACTTTTGGCCCCACTTCGGATTTTGAAAGGCAAAAAGCCCTTGCAAAATCCAAAAAGAAAAGAGCCGGGCGGCTGCCTTCCAGCAGCTTCCCGGCTCGAATTTTTTTCAGTCCCAGAGGTGCTCGTCAAGATACGCTTTCCATTCAGCGTCTGCATCTGCAAGGGCTTTCTCGTAGTCATCACCATTGATGATGCGCTCCAGAGCCTTCTTGTATGCGCTCGCCTGAACATAGTTGGCGGCAAGCGAACCGGCTTCAGCCTTGCGGTATGCTGCGGCGCGGGGGTATTTCTTCCGCAGGGCCTCAATGCCTTCAGGGGTAACAGAAGGCTTGCTCGGAAAAATTGCATCATCATTTTCAATGGCCCGGTTGAACGCTTCACGATAATTCAGCAGAGCCTCGTTCGCGGCTTCCAGCTCTTTCAGGCCCTCAATGGCGTCAATCTTCGCTTGCCGGTCTGCTGCGGCTTTCTCGCGGCCCATCAGGTACGCCATAATCTCCGGCTTGTGGGCCTTGACATAGGCGGAGTATGCCGGGGCGTCGGACTTACGGACGGAGCTGCAGCCCACCTTGTCGCCGACGCGGACGGTGTTTGTGGCTTCCACAAACTGCTCAACGGTCATGTTTTCGTATTTCATCGTGTTTCCTCCCGCCCCTTGAGGGGCTTTTTGTATATTGTACCGCCTGTGCTGTGGGGTATCAATAGAGTTTCCGGGTATCCGGCCCGGGGCCGTCACCTGACGACACCGACCGCGATTTATTTTTTGAACCCCGGAACGACCCTTGCTGCCTCCGCTCTCAATTTGATAAGCTCCTTTTTCTTCTCGAAATTTTCACCATACCTTTCCATAAAGGTGCGGACATTCATATTCTTCTGCCCACTCGGGAAGGTAAATTCATCTGAAACGCCATCTTTTGCGACAGTATAGACATCCTTTGATGTATACTGCTTTTCTAGCTTGGCCTCGAAACCGCGTTCCAGCAGCCAAGAGACAGCAGCCTCCTCCTGTTTGGAGAAATCCCATTTTTTGTTCTCAAGTCCCTGCAAAGTTTCCATCGTGTTTCCTTCTGCCCTTCGGGGCATCCTATTATTATACCGCCCAGAGGCGGCGCATCAGCATGGATAGCGCAGGGCCATCACTTGACAACCCTCCCGGCGCGGTCAGTCAACGCCATCAGGAAGTCAAGCTCTTTCGCCCTCAGCTCGCAGCCGCCGAACAAGACACCAACGGCCTGCTTGACAGTATAGCGAACAAGAGCATCAGCCACAGCATAGCCAGCCACAGGAGCCTGCGCGGGCTTCTGAGCAGCCACAGCCGGAAAGCGGATGGAGTTATCGGCATCAGACTGCTCTACATCGGCAGCAGTGTCGGCAGCATCCATGTCGCCGCAAGCCTCAGGCACATCGGCGGTGATGATGTGCTCTTCGGTGGCAGGCTCGCCATCGACCAGCTCACGTTCTGCGCGGTAGACGCAGGCCATGGAATAGTGGTCAGGAACGATGTACTCACCGTTGCTGTCCTCGTAGAGCTTTGCGCGGCGGGTTTTGCCGTGACGCTCAAAGACAACAGTCTTCGGGGTGCGTTTGACGATTTTGATAACGCTCAGGGTCTCATGGTCACAAGCATACTGGTCGTAATAAGTGTGGCCGACTTCAAAACGCTTCATCATGGTAAGTACCTCCTAAAGTACATCAATTCTTGTTTACATCCCTTGTTCTGAGGATATAATACCACGATGAGGGTATATTGTCAATAGAAAATGTACCTTTTTTTGAGGATTTCGTATTGCCAAACGGGATAAAACCATGTATAATAGGATGCAGAAGGGAGGCCGCAAAATGTCAGCATCAAAAGTTATCAAGCAGCTCATGGCCGAAACAGGAACCACCGTCCGGGAACTTGCCGCCGGTATGGGCTGCACCCCCCACAGCTTCAGCAACAGGCTCTGCCGGGGCACATTCACCTATACGGACTATTTGAAAATTGTATCGCTCATGGGTTGCACAGTCCAGACAGTGACCAGCACCGGCAAGGCATTCCAGAACGACTACGAGCCGGACGCGCCGGAAGAGCAGGCAAAATAAAAAAATCCCCCCGCTGTACCTACATATACCTCGCGTGGAACGTGAGGCTTCGGTATCAGCAGGGGGATTTTCGTCTAATATAGGGGCCTTTCATCTCAAACCGGGTACGGTTGAGAGGAAGGCCCTGCCGCCGCAGCAGCCAAATGAAAAATCAAGAGTGAGCAGCCCCACAGGGCCGCCCGCTCTCTACAAAGGCTCTCAGCCTTTCGAGTAAGAACATCTTACCAGAAAATGGGCCGAATTGCAATAATGCGGCTTTTTAGCAGGCTTAATGCTCGAAAATGGCCGTTTTTGTGCAAATTCAGGGCCTAAGCTCGACTTTTTGGGCCTCTTAGGTCGAACTCATTCCACAGACCATTTTCGTTGCCTCATGAAAAAGGTATGTCTGCGCGGCTCCACGAAAACATCAATAGCCGGACTTCTTCACCCGGTCGTAGGTCTTATCGCCCTCCAGAGCTGCGTGGGTGAAGGAGTTATTCTTCCACCAAGCGATGAGGGCTGCGATGGTCGTGATGCCTGCCGTTACCAGCTGTTCCACAGTTTCGCTTTCGATGGGAAGCACAGGCTTGCCCAGAGCAGACAGCACCTGATTGGTCAGGGCCAGCAGCAGGCAGGCAGTGCGAGCGATAGTACCAGCAGAAATTTTGTTGTTAGACATATTCTTGTTCCGTCCTTTCTGAATCCATACATCGGTGTCATGGATGGGGAGGGCCTTGCAGCGGTTATACAGCTCCGTTCCAGTCCCATTGCCACCCAACGTGTGATAGCTACGATAAAGATATTCGATATTCTTCAGGCCGGGGGTGTCGATATTCCCCTGTGCGAGGTAGTGCTGGCAAGCCTGATAAATACGGTCATGCAAGATGGCAAGAAGCCCTTCTTTCATGGCCTTGTACTTCACCACAACGGCGATAAATGCGCCACCCAGCAGGCCGAAGGCCCACTCTGCCCAGTATTCGAGGATGAATTGCCACATTGGAATCACCCCCAATTACAGATATTTGTCAGCCCCGGAAAGGGCCGTCCAGCTCTTTGGACCGCAGATGCCATCAGCAACAAGGCCATGCTTGCGCTGGGCATCCATCAGGGCAGCGGTAGTGCCAGGCCCAAAGCTCCCGTCAGCTTTCACCTTCAGCAGCTTCTGGAGCATGATGGTTGCGCTGCGGTTTGCAGCTCCAGAGCATCCCTGTTTGATGGTCGGCAGGATAAAGGCATTGTAGGTGGTGCTGGGGTACTGGCCCGGCGTGGTGCAGAGCCATGTGGCCTTGCCGCCACGCGTGTCGGTGTGTACGATTGCCGCCTTGCTGTGCCAGTAGATACCAATACCACCGAACCCTGCTTTCTGGGCCAAAATGCCCAGCGCAACCGGGTTGACGGAGCGATTGTCGGTTCTCCAGTCAGCCGCGATGCCATAAAGGTGGCGGCTCTGCTTGCTGCCTCCAACATCTTTGCTGGCGTTGTGCTTCACGCAGCGGTAGCCAGAGGTGACCTTGACCTTTTTGCCGAGCTTGTCACGAAGGATCTGCATCTTCTCCACAAGCTCCCTGTCGATCATCTGCGCCGTGCATCCGCACGGGCACTCGAACTCATAGAGAGAAAAATTCTTCGTCAGCGCAGTCTTGTCACCGCGCTGGAAGGTTACGATGTCCAAATAATCATCTCCTGTTCTCGCTGGCCAGAGGGCAGCCATGCGCACTGCATCCAGCTACCAGAACAGCAAACTCACCGCGCTCCTCAGAGGTGTCGGCACCGGCAGCCTCCAGCAGTGTGAGCAGCTTTTCACACAGGTCTGGCCAGCTCATCTGTTAGTCCTCCCGCTCTTTTTCCAGCAGCTTCCGGGTCAGCTCCCGCACCTTGGCCGGAACCTCGTCAATGGTCATCTTGCCAATCTTGATCTGAGTGGCATAGAACTTCGCCAGCTTATTCAGCATCCAGAATCACCTCCGCGAGGGCTGCAACAGCGTCCTCCATAATGCTCACGCGCTCGGCCAGAGTAGGCAGGCCCTTACTCTCGGCATCGTCATCCTCGGCTTCGTCCTCGGTCTTACCGCTGGCGATGCTCCACCAGTAGTCGAACTTCGCTTCGACTTCCTCAGCAGTCACGGTGCCGCGGTAGCGGTGCTGAACCTCCTCGCAGCCAAAGCCGGTGGTTTTCACTTCAGAGGTCTGGCCTTCCTCATCGGTCACGGTGTTGGTCACAGTACACTCGGCAATATCGCGGCGCAGAATAATATCCGTGCCGGTGCTAACCGGGTACACCTCAACAGCAGCAGGCTGCTTCTCGTAAAATTCTTTGCTCATGCTTGACGATCTCCTTCCTGTTGTGCTGGCTCACGCTCACACGGGCAAGCTGCAGCAGCTTAGAAAAACTATATTTAACAGAGAAGTGGACACTATCGGAATACTTCACCCAACCTTTGTAGGCGGCTATGCGGGCAGCTCTCCACCACGGAAGAAAGCCCAGCCTCTGCACATCATCCCACGCCCTCAAGGTCTGCCTGCGGATACGCTGGAACACGCGGCCTCGGATGATGGTGTAAGTCCTACGGACCACAAAGCCCATCATGTCCACGCCATCGGTGCGCTTGTGGCATCCAGCTTTGCGAAGTTCCTTCATGGCTTTTTCTTCCTCAAAAGAGGCGATGTGGTAGACTTGCCATGCGGGTTTGAGATTCAGGCCGAGTGTAGCTTTCGCCCATCGCGTAGCCTTCTTGATGACCTTCACAAGTTGTGAAAATCTGCCGTAGATGGAGGTATCATCCGCGTAGCAGACAAGAGCCTTGACATAGCGGTCAGACTTCCCACGGCGGCACTGTTCGAGGCTCAGGATGTAGCGGAGAACATAGGACATGACGTAGTTGAAGAGCCATGTGGAAAGATAAGAGCCAATGCAGAGATGGCCGCCCGGATAGTTCTCCATCAGGGCAGCCACGAACCACAGCAGCACCTTATTTTTGCCAACGTCCTTGCGCAGCAGCCTCATCACGCACTCGACAGTTACGGAAGGGTATGCCTTTTTGACATCCCCTTTCGCAACATCAGTCTTGCCGGTGAGCTTTTTTCGCAAGATACGTTCTATCTTCCGTTTGCCAAGGGCCTGCCCCCTGCCGGGAACACTGCCATATTGCACAGGCAGGAACTTTGCACGGAACAGCGGATGCAGAGCTTCCACTGCGATGTACTCCATAACCTGTTGCTTGGGGCTTTCTTGGCAGATGTCCCTCAGCTTTTGGGTCAGTCCATCCACACGCTGAAAACAGCGAATCGGCAAAAGGTTCAGGTCACGCCTCACAATGCAGGCGGTCAGCTCCTCATCATAAGCGCGGATGGCGCGGGCAGTCTTTGGCATACAGCCATGCTTGTCCAGTCGTTCGAGGGCCAGCTCCTTTTTTGTGATATAGCCTGTCTTTATCAGCTCGCGCCGAAAATCAGCCCTGCCCAGCTTTCCCTTGCTAAAAGCTCGGAAAACAGCAGGCAGATTGAATTTTGCCGATTCAACATTTACCTCGGCGGGTTTGCATTTCGATATCGTGGTATTTCCACCTTTCTGATAAAAAGCATCTGGTTGCTATCAGCAGCCTTCCCTTGCGGTACCAGCCGCTGCCGGTTTCAGGCAATTTTCGCACATAAGCGAGGATACTGCGGTGCAATGAAAGAGAAACGCCCATTTCTAACCTTGCATCCAGTTACGCCCAGAGAGCCGTTCCAGTTCGCGTTACCCAGCGAATTGTTCGAGTTGCGGCAGGCCACGCCGCAGTTGCCACCGTCATTGAGGTTACTCCAGAGCCAACCGGCACGGAGACCAGAGGCAGCGGGATTGACATTGAGGCCAGCTCCCTGACACCGCAGCACCCTTTTCAGGGTTTTGCAAAATCCTGAGAATGCAGTTACACTAAAGAGGGGCTTGCGGCCCCTCTTGTCCGGGCGGTGCCGGACAATTCACCCTGCTCGTTACCCGTTCAAACCATCCGCGCCCAGAGAGCCGTCCCAGCTCGCGCCACCCAGCGAATTGTACGAGTGGCGGCAGGCCACGCCGCAGATGCCACCGCCAAAGAGGTCACTCCAGAGCCAACCGGCAAGGAGACCAGAGGCAGCGGGAAAGACAAAGAGGCCAGCTTTACAGCCGACACCGCTGCCGGATGCGTTCACGCCGGAAGGCCACTCAACATCGCCGCAGTCAGTGTCCTCAATCCACTGCCAACGCCAGTTGGTGTTGTCCTTCGGGAAGGTCAGGGTGAGGCCCTCCTGCTTGACATAATCCTCAGTGACAGCCGTGCCAGATACCTTGCTCTGGTCCTTACAGACGTAGCAGTCGAGGGTGAAGTCCTCATTGGAATCCTTGCCCCACTGCCAAATCTCGTCACTGATAATCAGATAGGAGCCGTTCTGGAATTCGATTTTCTGGAGCAGGCCCGGCTCCTTACCAGAGGTAGCACTGTACTTGCTGCCATCGGTGCCCTGCACATCGTCATTCCAGCCGGAGAAGTAAGGCATGGTGCTGAGCAGGGTCTGGTCCTTCACGGTGTCAAAGGCTTCTGCGACATCCACATAGACAGCAGAATACTGGGCCTCCTCAATGGTGACAGGCTCAATGGCGGTGATGCGAACCTCGGTTGCAATATCGTGGACATCAGCCACGTTGCGGTCAGTGGAGCCGTCCGTATCAGTGCCGATGGAAATAGCACTGCCGACAAACAGGTTTGCAGCCTGTGCGGTGGTCAGGATAAAGCGTTTTGCGCCAGTCTCGGCCACGGCTGCCTTGTACTGGTAGTTGTAGGAGGAGCAGCCTTCAATGGTGCCGGAGTTGCCCTTCTTGGCGTACTTCAGGCGCATCATGCGGTCGAGGAACTTTGCAATGGCTCCAGAAGCACCAGAATACTGGGTGCCACGGGTGCGCCACAGAGCTACGCCAGAGGTATGGCTGGTGTAGTTGATGGGGGCCAGACCGGTGCCGCAAGATGCCTTGCCGCCAACCTTACCGGCATAATACTTCGGGTGGGCCATATATGCGTAGACATGGCCGGTACGGTCCTTGCCCTCGCGCCACTGCTTGAAACCGGTGGTCTGGTGGCACTTCATCTGGAGGTGCTGGTATCCATTCTCGCGCCACTCGCGGACGAAGGTATTCTTCTGAAGCACCCAGCACAGATGTTCGCCAGAACGCACATCATCCAAATCGTCGATATGCTCGACATAGAAGATTTCGTGGCTGCCGTCCTCCTTCTTTTCGGCGGCAACTTCCAGACACCAGAACTGCGGAAGGTGTGCAAAGTCATCGCGGCCCGGAGTAGAGGCGGTAGAAGGAGTGCAGACAAGGCCCACGCTGTCATCGGTCAGCTCACCAATGGCAGAGGTGCTGGTGGCGTACAGCGGAACGGTGCAGCCGTGGACGCGGTCATCTTCCAGCACATTGCCGAACCAGCGTTCCAGCATCTGCACCTTGGTGTACTTGGTGGAATCGTACTGTGCCTTCCACCACTCGACAAACAGGCTGTCCACCTCAGCTTTGCTGGTGGCGCAGGCCACCAAATGCTTGTAGCACAGGTCTGCCGCACCGGGGGTAGAGCATCCAGCAGCAGCGGCCCGCTGGATTGCGTTCAGCTGCTTCAGCGTGGTATCACGAGGGAAATTGATAACGGTATCTGCCATGTTTTAGTCCTCCTTAACGATGAAGTTCAGGCCGCCGTCAGTGGTATCGTAGACGGCCTGAACCTTACGGTTTTCAATGGCGACAATGCGCCGGTGGTTTTCGGCCGTGTTTGCCATCAGCTGCTTCGGGGCCTGATTGATATTATCGGCGTGGTTCGTATCGGTGGTTTCGGTGATCTCGATAGAATCGGAATACGCCGCGGTCTTGGGGTCAACAGTATACTTTTTCATGCTGCGTCCCTCCCGGCTCAGAATACGTCATCCAGAGTGTAGGTCATCTGGATGTCATCATCCTTGCCCTTGGCGGTAAAGGTCTTGATGCAGACCAAATCATTGGCAGCATCATACAGGCCGATCTCGCTGATGCTCTTGCCAGCCAGCTCGCTCTCGCTCAGGGTACACTCATAACGGATAGAGGTATCCGAAAGGACACTGTAGCCGTCAATCTTCTTGCGGTACATCTCAGCGGTCAAGGTGGTCTGGTTGTCCGTGGGAGGTACAACCTCACCTTTGCTGTTCACGCCACCAGAGCCAAAAGCCATGCCAACGATTTTGGGCAGGGCAATAATGCCGGCCCTCGCCTGCACCAGCTTCTTTCTGGCGGTCTTGGTGATAATAACATTTTTCGCCATTAGATAGCCTCCTTGTTGTATTCAGAATCCAAAATCCTTGTGCCATCAAGACGGAGCGAGCCGTCCATGTACGCAAGGTCTTTCCGGGTTATAACGGTGGCGTTCTCCATCTCCTCAGCCATACGAGGAGCAGAGGCAGCCACGGCGACGGCGACAGGCCACGGCTGCCGGGACTTATCCAGCAGCTCACTCCCGTCCAGTTTTGCAGAGCCGTCCAGTTTCAGGGCCGTCCAGAAATGAACTTCGCCCCCATGCTTCACCTTGGCTGTATAGGATTCGGACAGCTCAGCCTTGAGCGGAATCCTCAGCCGGTGAATGATGACATCGTTCTGGGTGACAAACTGGCCCACTCTGTACTTGATAGAAACAGGCCAGTCTTGTCTCGACCAGTTCAGGCCCTCGGAGCCATCCAGCAATACAGAGCCATCGAGCCGGAGAGTAGGCCAAAAATACACGGCCATGCTGTGCCGCACTTTCTGGTTCGCGTACTGCTCAGATACCCCGTACTGGAGGTAAACCCTTAGCTTTTTCAGGTCGATGCTCTGCGGCGTGTGGAACTCGCCCTGACGGTACATCAGGCCCAGCCGCAAATCATACTCACGCATGGAATCCAGCAGCATAGAACCGTCAAGATAGCCGCTGCCGTCAAGCAGAGCCGCCCTCCAGAACGGAACGGCGGCTCTAATATTGATATTCCGCAGCAGCATCTGCTCCAGAGTAGAGCAGTCAAGCACGGTGTCCATGCGGTCGATCATCGTATAGGTCGTATGGGACTGCTTGGCAGAATCCAGCAGCCTTTTTACGGCCTTGGTGTTCAGGGTTCCATCGCCCACGAAAACCACAATAAAAGTATTGGGATGGCTCACCTTGTAGCCATACTTGCCGCCATCGTGGATGTCGCAGACATTGGCCCAGAATCCGGTGACATTTCCGAGCATGGTTTCTATGCGGTAAGGGGTCATTGGGGCGCGTTGGTCGCGCTTCTCGTAGATGAGCTTTCTGCGCTCTTCATAGGAGAGATAATCGCGCACAGGAAGCCCCCACTTGATTTCGTGGTACATCAGGCCCCATGTTGCTGTTTCTGGGAAAAATTGCAGGGGCAGCTCCTCAGCAATCAGCTTTTCGGCCTCATCAAATTCGAGGCCCATGACCTGATACAGCCACTTGCCAACATAGGACTTATCGTAGAAGCCGGGGGTGACCGAGGCCAACATTCGCTGGGCACTCTCGCTGGTAGGAAAATTTTCGAGGTCAATTTTCTTCGCCCTCATCCTGCTGCACCTCCTAGCTGAACTTTACCGTGCCGGTGGCAGGGTATTCGATATTCGCCAGCGTGATATTATTCATGCTGCCGTTCATCAGGAAGGTGGAGAAGTCTGTCACGCCGGGGATGTCAGCCAACAGCGGGCGAACATCATTGTAGCGTAGGACATTATTTGCCTTCGCCTCCCCATACAGAGCTTTGACCAGCTCGCCAAACTGGGAAGCAATCTCCTCAGCAGTGGTATGCTCACTGTCGTAGATAAGGCCAGTACAGGTATAGTCCACCTTCACAGTGGTGGCTGCCGAACAGGTCAGCTCGGCGCAGCCGGTAGGCAGCAGGCGGGCCGCCCGGTCATCAGGAGATACAATATGGTTGAATACAGCATCCAGCAGCTCCTTGTTTGCGGGCTGCCCGTTACCGTCTACCAGAACAAGCCGAACAGTACCGGGGCCTTTCCACGCCGGGTCAACAATGCAGTCACCGGCTCCAGCCTCTTTTGCCCACCGTTTGTAGTCGGTATCGTTGCCGAGGTAGGTCATAGAGTTGCTATACTCCACAGCAATCCGGTCGTAGAAGTCATCGTTGCTCTCACGCTCAGTGCCGCCGGTGATGCTCTCTTTATTGGTGATGGCCGTGATATTGTTGATGGGCTTGAGCATCAGAATCACGGTGTCGGCCTTCACGTTGGAACCGGTTCCAGCTTCAACAGCTGTCACCTCGATGTCGATGCTGCCGGCGTCAGGGATGGTTGCTGCCTCATTCGACCGGAACTCAATCGAAGGGCCATCATCCGTGGCCGTGGTACAGAACACCGTGCCAGCAGCCAGTACCGTGCCAGCAGAGCCGGTGACGGTCACCGTGCCGGTAGCGCGGACAGCATCGTGACGGGTCAGGTGGACTTGCTGCCCGTGCAGGTCAAGCCATTCGTCCCACGCGGACTGCGGAAACGCAATCATAATAGCGCGGGCCAGATGGAAGTTTATAAGCTCGGCCTTTTCCAGTGCCGTAGGGCGTGTCATGTCGTAGGGGAAGCCGCCGGGCATATCGTCAATGTCATCGGGTAGCTCGGCCATCATCCTGCGGTGGATTTCATCAACAGATGTCCCCTCCATGAAGTCCGGCATATTAAATTCAGGCTGCGTATCGCATCATCTCCTTTCTTTCAGATTGAGATTTGGAACTCGCCCCAGTTCACGCCCTTCACCACACAGGAACAATGCAGCTCGTCACCGTCCCATGTGAACTTAAAATCGCGGACGTATTCCGTGCGAGGGTTGACCTTCAGGGCCTCGGTAATGGTGCGCTCCACCATGGACTGCGCCACCTCCCGGTCATCATCCTTCACGCTTTCCATCTCAGTGCCGATGGAGCGAGGATATGCCAGGCACTGGTAACGCTCAGTCTGGGCAGCCTTAAAGCACCAAATCATGAACGCTTCGCGCCCGTCACAGTCCAGCACCCTATTGGAGCCATCCCGAACAAAATCGCCCGTCTCAGGGTTCCACTTCATGCTGCGGTGGTACTCTTTATCGAGCTGCTCTTCCTCGTTGATGATCTCCGGCACTTCAAAGGTCTGGTATAACTTTTGAGCCATTGTGCCCACCTCCTTTACGAGCTGACCACAATATCAATGACAACGGCCTCGTTCTGCACCCATGCCACGAGAACACGATCACCCGGTTTCAGGCTCCGCATCTTCTCAGGCACGAGAACGTGGTGCTGATGGGCACCTTCAGGGCCACCACCTCCCGCGCTGCTCTGCGGCGGGTCTGGAGGGTCAGGCTGGCCGGAAGCGGGGGTGCCGATAGTTCCCTTTACAGGCCCATGAACGCTATTCAGCACAAAGGTTTTGTGGTCGTGTTCGCCGCTGCCGGGGCTGCCAATATTCTGCGTCTTGGCAAGGATGTCACCAACCTTCCCGTAGGTCAAGCTCCGCAAAACGTGGTACTCGCCCTTCGGGATGGGTATGGGGAATGTATTCGTCAGCAGGCTCTCGTCATCCTTGATTTCGCCAAAGTCCAGAACAAGAGAGCTTTCGCCCTCCATCTGCTTTCCGATTCGCTTTGCAATGGTCTGCCCCAGCCGGTTCGTACCGGGGCTGGAATCCATATCCATAGGCGTTCACCTCCTAATCGAACGTGCCTTCATCCACCCATCCGTATACGTTGCTGGAGCTATCCACATGGATGAGGTGCCACGGGTGCGCACCTCCATTCTTTGAGCAGGACGGGTCTTTGGTGATTTTCGCCTTTCCAGCAGTAGCTTTGTAGCCCTTCGCATCCGCATAGCTGCTGACGTAGTGGGTGCCGCCGTGAAAATTCACAATGTCACCCACGGAATGCTTGCCCCCAGAATCGCCGCCATCATCGGGAGCCTTCAGGAGGTCAAGCGTCATGGTCAGGCTTTCAGCATTATGCACAACGCCGCGCACATAATAGCTGCCCTGCGATGTGCCAGCTTTCAGACAGACGAGATGCCCTTTCCGCAGCCATGGGATGTCCGGCGTGTTGACGGATACTTCCTCAACGACCTTGCCGTCCTCATCGAGAATGGCCTGTGCCGCAGATTTAGCATCGGCCAGCTTTTCATCTGAGCCTCGGCGGTAGATACGCTGTCTGGTTCCATACTGGGTGAGGCCATCCAGAGTTGCCTCGACTTTACTTTGGCCGCTCTTATTCTCTTGGCCAACGACCTTGACCTTCGTTACAAGGTCTTCGGTGCTGAGGCTGTTGCTGACGGAGATGGTGTTGTCAAGCTTGAAAACGTAGACATCATCATTGCCGCCAAGTGGAACAATTTCGGCCTTGCCCTTCGTGGCCCGGATAACGCACTTCTCGCCGCCCTTCTTTACGGCATCATCCAGCAGCTCCAGCATGATATCCGAAAGGTACTTGCTCTTGAAGGTCAGCTTTCCGTGAGTAGCATTCGGCCCCTTATACTGCCCAAGGGTAACACCCCATTCGTCCAGAATCTTTTGGATTGCGGACTGCGTGCCGGTGCCATCAGGCAGATAAACATTGTCCTGACTCTTTTGCAGCTTGTACAACTCATCGTAGCAGATACAGGACAGGTCGGAAGCGGAGTTACGGTCTTGCGGGTTCCACTTCTCTACGAAACCGCGGGCCACCTCGCCGTTGAAGGAACCGCCATCGCTGGCAGTTACCACGATAAGGCTCCCCAGCTTCACAACGCTGGAGAGCTGGCCTTTCGATGTGGTATCATTCCGGGCCTTGAAGGTCAGCCGCATGGAGATTTCCTTGTTGGCTTCTTCCCAGCCCAGAGCTTCGATATAGTTTTTGATGTTGTACTGCGTTCCATCATCGCCGACAACGGAAACGCTGTACTTCAGCTTTGCAACATCGACCATGGGCAGCCTCCTATGGAATAATCAGGGAGGCCCCCGGGTAAATCCACTTGCCGCTGTCACTGCTCTTCTTGCCGTGCTTTTTAGCAGCAGCCTCGATAGTGTCCTTATTGGCATCGTAGATTTTCTTCCACTTGGAGCCATCCCCGTACTGCTTCTGGGCAATCTTCCAGAGGCTGTCTCCGCTGCTCACGGTATAGCTCTGGCCGGAACCAGCGCTTGCAGCAGCAAGGTCAGTGCGCGGGTTGGTTTTCTTCACATAAGAATCGGTGTTCAGCTCATCCGTTGTGTAGATTTCGAGAGGTTTTTTCTGTGCAAAAGAGATGTCGTACTTCAGGTTCCCGAACGCGCCATACCCGGTTGTGTGGAAAGAAGATATGGTAACGTCAATATTCAGCCAAATATCAGTGATGATAAGGGTCAGAACAGTTTCGTTATCTACATACTCCTCGATGATGCTGCGAGCGGCAGCAGGGAGCGTCCAGAACATCCTGTTTACGATGGTTTCATTCCGGCGCGGGAATCCGAAAAATTCTCCGCTCCAAGAAACCTCCGTGACATCAGTTCCGCGCGGCACCTTCACAGTACCGCGGGAAATGGTGTCGAAGGTCTGGTATTTTGCTCCATACTTCACCTCGACCTGTTCAGGCAGAGGAGTGAAGAAAAACGGCGTACCGCCTCCTGCGGGAATCAGGCAAATCATGCGCTCACCCCCTTCAGCGGCATATTAGAGAACACCTCATCGAGCTTTGTTGCGAGCTCGCCGCCGATCTCGTCTGCCATCTCTTTCATGTGCCGCCGGATAACGGCCATGATTTCGTCTTCGGACTTCTCACCACCAGTGATGTTGAACTCAGGGTTTACATCAACCTTAACCGTAACTTCGGGTCGCACGGTCACATTCTGGGAGGTAGAGGCCGCGTTCTGAGAGCTGGAGCTTGTGGATGCGGTGGAATCATCCTCAGAGAACAGATTGGAGGCCACAGGAGCCTCGTTTACTGTCTGAGACAGATAATCTACCGTATCGGAGGAAAACTCATTGTGGCGGCTCGTGTGGCCGTCATAATAGCTGTCCATATAATTTCTGGTCACAGGGCTTGTGTAGCTGCTGGAACCAGAGCCAACCAGACCGCCATTTGCGTGGGCAGTCACGCCGAGGATTTCTCCGGCTTGCTGGTACAGCTCAACAGCCCGCTCGCGCCTTGCGGGAACGAGCGGAATAATCATCTCAGGGCCTTCCTCACCGACCCACGACAGCTCGCGGCCATTCACCATGCCGCCGGTTGCGTGGCCGCCGATGCTCATGCCATGATAGCCAGCAGCATACGGGGTGACAGTCTTGCCAGTCACCGGGCTTGTGTAGCTGCTGGAACCAGAGGAAGAGGGGGCAACGACACTGTTCATGGAGGAGTGAAGATTGAACTGGGCGTAGACATCTTTTTTGAACTTGGTAGCAGAAACAGCATCCAGCTCATCGTCTACTGCGTCCCGGGCCGCTTTTCCCAGACCGCTGCCGCGGATGGAATCAGCGAACGAAGCAGGCATAGAGTCTGCAACAGCCTTCAGCCGCTCCACGAGGGCTGCCTGCGTTTCGGCATCCATGCCGTTCAGGTCGAACCACTCCACAACATCAGAGTTCGTCCAGTCTGCCACGTTGGGCTTTTCCTTCAAGGCCGCGTCCATAGCCTGCTGCAGCTTCTCGGAGGTCGTGCCTTTCAGGTCGGGCAAGATGCCGTCCAGAGCAGAGCTGTAAGCTTCAGCAATAGAATCAAGCTGGAAAGATTCAACACGCACTTGGAGGTCGGACACCTGTGCATGATAGCTATCCGTAAGAGCCTGCAGCTGGCGGTTATATTCGGCTTGGTTGATGTCTCCACGGTCAAGCTGGAGCCGAAGGTTGGTCACGTTCACTTCCAGAGCTTCATCGTACTGGCTGGTCATGCTGCTGACCGTGTTCTTCAGTTCCTCTTGCAGGCTGGCAAAGGATTCAGCATCCAGAGCAGCCCCACCGTATTTGATTTTCAGGGTATCAAACTTGGCATTTTCCTGCGCCGTGCTCACCTGATTGGTAATATCCTGAATCTGCTGCTGCAAGCTCAGGATTTCACTATCGCTGTCCAGCTTCAGAACGCCACCGTTCAGCTTAATATTGGCATCTATGGCGGTGTTGAGCTTTTCCTTCAGCTCATCCAGCTGAGCATCAATGGCAGAATAGGTAGCATCCAGACCGTCCGTATTGGCATCTTCACCCATAATGAGCTTGAAGGCCATACTTGCCTCGTAGTGCTTGTTTTCGAGGTAAGTTGCAGTGCTGGACAACATCTGGTCAATGCTGGAGCGGTACTCCTTCACGTCCGCTTCGGTCACATGGGTGTCGAGGCTCATCTTCCAGTTCTCTTTTTCCAAGCTGCTAAAGGTGGACTTTACGGAGGAAAGAGAACTTTCGACATCTTGCACCGCGGTGGAGAAGTTGTTAAACCTCGTCTCTGCACCGTCAAAAGCAATGGAAGAGGCGGCCTCCTTGATTTCAGTCAGGGAGAGGTGCAGGCTGCCAAAATGCTCGATAAGGTCATCAGACACGGCCCTCTGGAGCATGGTATTGAACTCCTCGGTGGTCACAGTTGTGTCCTTCAGGGCCTCGGTCAAAGACTTGGTTTTGAAGTTCACGCTGTCGGTGGAAGAACCGGTGATCTCATAGACCTTCTGGAGCTTCTCGTTGGTCAGGGCCTCAGCTTCCGCGCTCTCCTGATACTCCTTTTTGATGCGCTTGCCCTCTACATACCCGGTCAGACCGCCAATACCAGCACCAACAAGGCCGCCGACAACAGTACCCACACCGGGGATAAAAGAGCCGAGCATGGCACCGGCAGCCGCACCAGTGGCCACGCCGCCAGCTTTCCATGCGGCAGACTGCCCATAGGCGGCCTGCTTTTCCTTATCGCTGGACTTCATAGCAGTGTAGGCGTCGATGCCAGCACTGATAAGGGTTGCGCCAGCAGTAACGGCACCAGCAACAGCTCCAGCACCTTCCAAAGCGGCCATGCCACCAGACAGGGCACCAGAGGTGCTGCCGAAGTACAGACCAGCCTTGCTGCCGCCGCCCACAGCATAGCCAACATTTGCAAGGCCGCCCAGAATGCCAGTGCCAGCGACCATAGCGTTGCCGGTAGACCCAGCGACTGTTCCGGCCAGAGACGCGCCGCCAAGGGAAGCCTGTGCGCCAAAAACGCCCTTTCCGATAGTCCAGACATCTTTGCCAACACCCACAGCAGGCATTGCAGCTTTCGCAATGATAGCAGCAGACACAACAGAGCCGAGGTCTGCGCTCTTGCCTCCCGGCAGCAGCTTTCCAGCACTGGAGAACAGGTTGCCAATGCCAGACAACAGGCCGTCTTTGATGGTGTCAAAATCGAAGCCATCAGCAAAGCCCTGAGCAAAAGCCTTGCCAACAGATGCACCCTCATTTACGGAATCGGACACATCAATGCCCAGCAGCATCATCAGCCCAGCACCGATGCCAGAGCCAATGCCGCGGCCAACATCTCCGGCAATATTGGAGACCATAGACTTGCCGGTGTTCTTCCACCATTCGCTGAAAGGCTCAGCAACGATTTCGTCCCACGCCAACTTTACACGCCCGCCAAAGTCGGCATTCTGCCACTCATCGGACGCGGTCAGGTCACGCATCTTTGCCTGCATGACATCGTATTTGCGGTCAACGAAGTCCATAAAGTCGCTCAGGGCAGCTTCGACATCAGGCATGGCGGCGGTCAGGCCGTCTGCTACATCCCGGACGTAGTGATTCAGGCGGCTGCCAAAGCTGATTTTTACGCCATCCACAGCAGATTGCAGCAGCGTGATGGAGCCGGACAGGTTGTCGAGCTGGGTGTCGGCCATGCGCTCGGACGCGCCAGCAGCATTGTCGATGGCGTTGGCCAGCTTGTTGTAGTCGGTCTCGGAGGCATTCAGAATGGCCAGTAGTCCCTTCTGAGAGTTTGTGCCGGCAATGGCATTCGCAACGCTTGTTTTCTGCTCATCATTCATATTGGCGGTAGCATCTCGTAGTTCTTCCATGACATCCACCAAAGGACGTGCGTTGCCCTGAGCGTCAAAGAACTTGATGCCAAGTTCCTCCAGAGTATCGCGGGCATGGTGCGTATTTGTGGAAAGTCTTGTCATGATGGAGTTGAGGGCAGTACCAGCCATGGAAGCTTTGATGCCGCTGTTTGCCATCAGGCCAGTCATCAGGGCAACATCCTGAACGGAGTAGCCCAGAGAACCAGCCATAGAAGCCGCAAACTTGAATGTTTCGCCCATCATGCTGACATTCGTGTTCGCATTGGAAGATGCAGCGGCCAGCACGTCAGAGAACATTCCTGCATCGGAAGCCTTCAGGCCGAAGGCGGTCAGGGCATCCGTTACGATGTCAGAGGTCGTGCCAAGGTCTTCGTTCGCGGCAGCTGCCAGCTGCATAATACCGGAGATGCCATCCAGCATATCTTCCGTTTTCCAACCGGCCATGGCCATATAATTAAAAGCCTCAGCAGAATCGGTGGCGGTAAATTTTGTGGTCGCGCCCATCTCTTCTGCCTTCTTGGTCAGCTGCTCCAGCTCATCGGAATCAGCTCCGCTCACGGCCTGCACTTGCGACATGGCCGCTTCAAAGTCTTTTTGGGTGTTGATGGTATCGGTCAGCCCCAAACTTACCCCGAAAAAAGCCCCCGCTTGAAGCAGGGGGTTTTTTAGCAGATTCAGCAAGGTTCTAACCGGAGTGGTGGCGAAGTCCAGAGCTTTCAGGGTGAAGCTCCACGTCTTGCCTGCCAGAGATTTTACGCCGCCACCGATGGTATCGAGGACAGGAGAGATGTTCTCTTTGGCCTCCAGATAAATCTGGTACTTTTCCTTGGCCCACTTTGCGAGGCTCTGCTGGGTTTTGTTGGCCTGCTCATCAAATTTCGAGACGTATTCGCGGCTCCTATCAACGGACTGGCCAGCTTTATCAGCAGCATCTCCCAGCTTCCCCAGCTTTTTGGTAGCATTGGACACACCGGGGTCGGTTTTGTCAACGGTTTCAATAGGGATTTCGATTCGGATTGTTTCAGCCATTTTCGTCCCCTCCCTTCTGCATGGATTCAATGGCTACCCGCATGGAGGCAAGCATAAAAGCCTGCACTCCGGGCGGCTTCAGGTAGAATTCGTCAGGGGTTATGCCGGTGCGCTGGAAGATGTGATGCAGCAGGCACAGCTTCCCGCCGGACTGTATCAGTTTTTTGCAACTTCCTCCAAATCGGACTCGTAGCCGCTCAGCTTGTCGATGGCATCGATGACGCGGTCTTTCTCGCCAGCCTTCAGACAGTAGTCGATGACATCCAGAGGCCCCATAATCTGGAGACCCTGTGCAAGCAGAGCATTCCAGATGGCCTTGTTGCCCCACAGCTTCTTGCGGTCATCTTCGGTGGTTGCCTGATAGATGATCTCAGAACGGTACTTCACGCTGTAGGTGGTTTCAGGCAGCTTCATACCCAGCTGCCTGCTGCGGACATACTTGGTGTGCTTCTCCTTGCAGTCGTTATATTCAGTGGCAGTCAGAGGGTGGATGTTAAAAGCAAAGAGCAGCTTGCCAGAGCGGACAATCTCAATGCGCTGGGTTTCGTTGGCAAAACCAGCGGCACCAATCAGGCCCTGAATAAAGTTCTCCTCATTGGCCTTGACAACGCTCTTGGCCTCATCCTCGGTGTACTCGGTATCATCGACCTCAGGCACAGCAGCTTCGGAAGTATCAGTCATAAGGGAAACGCCTTTCTTAAAATCAGCCATCGTAAATGTCTCCTTGTCATAATATAAAAATAAACATGAGGGGAAGCTCATTGCCTCCCCTCATGCGGGTTACGGAACGGGTATCAGGTTATGCAGCCTTACGCGGCCAGCAGGCTTGCCAGCTTCGGGGGCTTGTTGACGAAGCAGTTGAACTGCCGCTTGATGGTATCGCCCACGGTGTAGTTCTGGATGTCGATATCGCCATCAGGCAGAACGTCACGGTACATGACGCGCTCCTCATCGCCATCGCGGCCACCCAGAGCACCCTGAATGTTCCAGCGGGGAGATTCGCCGATTTCCATGGCCGCCATCACATCGGTGAAGAACTCCTCACTCATAATGGTGATGGCAGAGAAGCTCAGGGTGACGGTATAGCTACCGGGGGTAGCGTGTTCCTGCATATCGCCCAGCACCTTGTACTTGGAGTTGGCGAAGTTCACAGTGGACTTGAAGGTTTCGATATACGCCACCATCACGCCGTTCTCGTTATAGACAGAAGCGTCCTTGCCAGAACGGGTGCGGCGGGAATCGCTCGCAGAAGAAGTGTTACGCATTTAGATTTCCTCCTCTCACTCGCTGTCCGTGGTTGCGAAACGGAACAGGAAGTCGGTGTAGATGTGCTCGGCAGAATCCTTGTCGATAACATCAATCTGGAACCATGCGCTGTCACCGTTGGGGATATGCGCAGGGTTCAGAGCAACGGTGCCAGAAACCAGCTTGCTCTCGGCCACCATCTCATCGACAATGGTCTGCAGGGCACTGATAATGGCAGCACGGCCAGCATTATCATTGTCAACCTTGCCAACCATGTTGTCGTTGGTGGTATTGCAGCGGCGAATCAGCTCGTAGCGGGTCTTGGTGCGGCGAATCTTCTTCCATCCCTCGTCACGGTCAGCAGGCGGGGTGACAAGGGTGTTGATTGCGCTGTCAATCCAGACCTGACCGGACTTGTTCATGCTCAGCACGATGCAGCCCTTCTTCTCGGCCTTAATGATCTGAGTGTTGGACAGAGGCTCGCCCAGACCAGAGAAGCCGTTGATAACGGTATGGGTCAGGGAGGAGCTTGCAGAGGTCGCACCGATCAGACCGGCCAGTCTGGCGGCGGTCTGATAGCCATCCAGCACGGTATCACCATACTGTGCGGAGGCGTTCAGAACGTACATCATGCGCTCGTCATTGAAAGCAGCGGCATGGGTCATGCGGTCATCAAGAGCAGTGCCCTTTTTCTCGGCAACGACCGCGGTCATCAGGCTGCCGACATCCATCATACGGGACATGAAGGACTGCACCAGCAGATGCACGGCGTTGTCCTCAGTGTCCACGCACAGGGTATTGATCTCGAAAGGCTCCACCAGCTCCAGAGCATCGGAATACGCACCGTTGTTGACGGTGGGATTCGTGCCGGCAGTAAACAGGGTCTGAGATACATCAGCCAGCTCTTTGGCGGTCTGGCCGGTCTTGGCAGTGGCAATGAAGTTCTTGGAAGCAGCAAAGGCCTCGACCAGTGCGCCAGCCTCGCCAGCACCGGCCTCAAACTCCACCTTCTCCACCTGTTTGGTGCCGGAATAGATGATGCACTCCTTGATGCTCTCATCAGCCAGCGTCTTGCGGACGGTGCAGGTCAGGGGCTTTGCACCGGGGTATTTCGCAGTCAGGGTAACGGCAGCAACAGGGCTTTCGCCGGTGCTCTTCAGGTCGATGGTTGCGGCAGTGCCGCCAGTGCCAACGCGAACCGCAACGATGGTCTTTGCGCCACCAGCCACAGCCTGAGCAATGGCATCGGTAGTCAGAGCATCGCCAAAGGTGTCCGTATAGTCCTCATCAGAGGACAGCTCAACGGCAGCACCGAGAGGGCCAAAGTCTGCGCGGAACAGAACGGCGGTCACGCCGCTCACTGCACCAGCCGTATCGCCGGTGCCAGTCTTGCCGATGTGGTAATATGCACCGGGGCGAACCTTCTTCTCGCCGGGGGTATAGCTTCCAGCCATATTATTTGACCTCCTTGCTCATAAAGGCTGCCACGATCTCCTTTGCCTTGGAGAGAGGGCAGCTCTTGATATTTGCGGACTTCATGGCAGCTTCAACTCTTTCCGTGCGCCAAACAGTGCCATGGAATTCGCTGCGAACTCGCTGACGGTGTACTCGGCCTCAGCAGGGGCCTGCACAGTGTCAGCAGCAGCGTTTTTCGTTGCCATAGGTCATACCTCCTAGTACTTGATATTGGGGTGTCTAAGTGGGTAGCCGACCGCCTTGTAGCGGAGCAGACCATATCGCCCGGTGACGAAAATCTGTCCGTCCTTCAGGTAGTCGGATTTGAGGTTTGCAGTCAGCCTCTCCATGAACATCGGGGAATCATCCAGCATAGTGACTTCGCCATCGAGGGAGAGACTGTTGAAAACAGCAGCGGCCATTTTCAGCCGGGTGGAGCTATCAGGGCAGAGCAGGGAGATTGCAATCTTCCCGTTCGTCCAGACGCAGTTGTTGGTTTCCTCCAGCTTCTCGATCTCAGTCAAGCGACAGTAAAATACCGGGGCCTCTTTGGAAGCCTCGGTTTCGTCTGCCATGCGGTCAACTCCCACAACAATGCTGTCCGGGTACAGGTTTTTGATGTACCGGGCCATTGCCATGATGGGGTCAGGGTCGGTAGTTTCTTGCAGCGGGTACTCCATGATGTCGAAACGGACATCAGAGCCGATGAGAAGTTCATTCTTCTCTTCGGCCATCGAGAAGCCTTCCGTCTTGGCCCACGCAAAGGCGTACAGAGTGCCGTTATCATCTTTGAGCAGAACATCTTTCAGGGCCTTCTTGACAGCCGGTTCGATAATCTCAGGGACTGCCTCAGAATTGTTCCGGCAAATCAGAGTTACGGAAAGAGTGCCAGCACTCTTTCGCTCCCCATCGGCCTGCATATCAAAGTTGAACACCGCTCTTGGGTACTGCATGGACTTTCCCCAGCCAGCTTCACGGTCTCCCGGAGCTTCAGGGGTAAAGACAGCAGGCAGCCCAGAGTATTTTGCAAGATGCTTGGTGAGGTTTTCAGCCTCAGACAGCCGCTTGTAAATCAGCTCTTCGAGGGTCATTCTTCGCCCTCCGTAGCCTTCAGCTCGTTCACCTCGGACAGGTCAGCAGACCAGCGAACGTCCCACTCGCCGCGCTCCACCTCGGAAACAGGGATGGCAAAGTGGTTGATGACATTCCCAATGCCGGGGTGGAACATAGCAATGATGGTGGTATCAGTTACAGCAGTAACGACACCGGTGCGGCCCTTATCCCAAGATGCGTGTTTCGCATAGAGAGCGTAGCCCATCTTTACGGCCTCAGTATCGAACCGGGCGCGGGTTTCCTTAACGATAAGCTCCATTGGCTTCCTCCGTATCACTCATATTTCTCGCTGTAAATCCGCTTTATCTCAGGGGCAGCCTTGTCCACAATTTCCTGCTGGAACGGGCGGGCCGCCATGTGGCGAGTGCCATTTTCGAGATATACGGAATACTTCTCCTGACTTTCCAGAACGGCAGAAACGCGGATGCCGGAACCAGAAGAGGCACTTTCGACAGTGCCGTTCCAGTTCATCCGCAGCATACCAGTCCGGCGGGCAGGAGGTTCACCGGGGGCAGATGCCGTATACCGAGCCTTGCTGTGAGGCTTGCGATATACACGGCCAGAACGCTGACCTCTCAGCACTTCCAGCTCAGCATTACGGAGGGCATTCGTGGCACGGATACCCCTTGAGGCCACTTCCTGATTGAGCTTCTGCACCGTTTCGTCAACGGCAATCTTCAGCTTGCCGGGAGCTTTCTTCGGGGCGGTCATTTTACGTCCGTCCTTTCCTCTGCATAGTAAATGGTGGCTATGCCAAGAGAACAGGCCGGGTCAATATCCACGATGTAGAAAAGCCTATCACCAAGGATGAGCCTGTCCGTCCTCTCGGCCTGCTGGCCGCCGCTCTGCACAATGATGTGAGTAACAATATGGTCAGCAGTTCCATGCGCCCTGTCGGCCTCCGTAGCCGTTGTCAGGAAGCCTTTCAGAAACTCCGTTCCATCCCCATCATACTGCACAGTCGGGCGGCCATTTTTCAAGCCGCCCTTACCGCGCTCTATGACAAAGGATTTCGGGAGGTTTCCGGGCCTCAGGTACATAAACCGTGCGTTAATCATGGTGTCTGTGCCTCCAGACGTTCCCGGTGCGGTCATTCTCCATCATGCCGGTGTAGAAGTACGGTGGCTTCTTGCAGCAGTCAGGCGGCTGCGGAACGGACGCTGCACCCAGAGACACCTCTTTTTTGAGGTCTTTGTACATCTCTTTCCAGAGCTTCGCTCGCTCTTGGAGGTACAACGTCAGCGGGCCGGTCTTGGTGTCCACCTCATAGCTGAAACGGTGCGCCAGACTTTCCAGCAGCATCAGTTTGGCCCTTTTCCACGATTTCGGGTAAGCAGAGATGGCGGCCTCAATTTCCTCATCGGTCAGGGCCGTGGTGTCAGGGCCTCCCTCAGTGGCGGTATCGCCCAGCTCAAACCGCATCCTGTCCTTGCCATACTCAGCAATGGCAGAGGGGTCGTAATTGTAGCTTTTTGCCATACAGTGCGCTCCTTGTCAGCTCATCATGCCTTGTCAGGCGGGTGGGAGGCCGCAGAGCCGCCATTTGCATCTTCAGAGGGATGCAGGGCAGCCGCGCGAGCCTTGGCCGCTGCGCGGACGCTTTTGCGGCTGTCCGTGGCGTGGATAAGGATAAGAACATTCTCGTCCTCAACATCCTGCACCATGGCAGCAGCCTCATCAGCCGTGGACTGCTGGAGGGCAAAAATAAAGGCCGCACCATCCACAGGGATGGGAACAGCCAAATCATCATCGCCCTTGATGGGAACATAGAGCACGCTGCCGGAGTTTTCCCCGGCGGGTGCGGCAGCCTCAGCAGCAGGCTCATCGGTCTGCTCCACGATATAGCCGCAGGAAGTCAGAGAGCGCACACGGGAGGGCAACACAGCACCATCAGGGATTGCATCGCCGGGCTGGTAGGTTACGCCACCCAGAGAAAGAGCTTTCCGGCAGATATAGCTCATGTCGGCACCTCCGTTACACGCACTTGGACAGATAGCAGGCAAGGTCGTCAGAGGTCTTGCGCATATCAGTAGACAGCAGGCCCTCGACAAACTCAGCATGGGTTGCGGGGTCGCCCTCGAAAGTGCTGATGGCCATGTAGTTGCCATTGCCCAGCATATCCCAAGTGAAGGTGTAGCCTGCGGAAGGCTCATCCAGCTGCGGGTGGTCGGTGACATAGCACATCAGTGCGCCATCGCTCTCGCAGATGAAGTCCATATCATCAGGCTGGCCCTCATCAGCCTTGTTGTGGGTGGCCATCAGGACATGGACCTCGTTGAAGCCCAGCAGCTGCGCCAGCACGTTCTCGTTGACGGTAGCAGGGTTCGGAGTGGAGCCGCCGTACTTCACGCGCTCCAGAATGTCGGGGTGAGCCTTCAGGCCCAGATACGTATCGTAGCCGAGGCACAGCTTGTTCGGGGTGCGGCGGCCAGCCAGACGGATCTCGCGCTTGCGCTCATCAAAGAAGTGCACCGGGTCGAAGTTGGCATCGGTGAACTTCAGGAACTGCTTTGCACCGGGGACGCCAGAGGAAATGCCAGTGAACTCATTGTCCCACACGCCGGTCTTGAAGAAGTTCTCGGCAAACAGGAGGTCGAGGTGCAGCAGCATCTGCTCGTTGACAAAGCGGGTGCTGGAGCGGCGCGGGTCGATAGAGGCGGGAGCACCAGAGCGGGAGTAGTCCAGTGCGCCGATCTCATCCACGCCCACCAGAATCTGATCGACCTCGCACTTGTAGGTCTTATCAGTGTGACCGCGCTTGGCAGGCTGCACCTTGCCAAAGGCAGGCTTGCGCTGCACATTGTCGCGGGAGATGTCACCCTTCAGAAACTCGTAGTAGAAGCCCGTAGTGGTGCTCACAGGGCACATCGGGAAAATCTTGGTTGCAACGTAGTCTTTGGGGTCGGCAAAGGCTGCCATGCTCATGTTGGACAGGTAGCGGTTCGGCTTCCAGCCCTTTGCAATAGCAGCCATGATGCCGGCAGCATTGTTCATATTGTCTCTCATAAGGTTTTACCTCTCTTTCTCCGGTCAGGAAGCCTTGGGCTTGTAGCCGGACTTGGTGAGCTGAACAGAAACAACCGTGCCAGCAGCTGCGGCAGCAGACAGAGCAATGCCCACGATGAACTGGCCGTCAGTAGCCTTCACAGCCTTGCCAGCGGCATCCGTGGCCAGCTCATCACCGGCAGCAATAGTGCCGCCAGCAATCCACTTGCCAATGTCCTTGACCTGAATAGTCAGAGAACTGCCAGCATCAGCGGCAGCATCATTGGTAAACATAGACAGGCCCAGCACATTTGCACCAGCGGTGGGCAGGGCCAGCTTGCCTTCGCTCAGGGCCAGAGCAATGCCCTGAACGCCTTCCATCTTCTCCTTCGCCTTGAAGGTCACGGTTGCGCTCTCATTGATGGTAGAGCCGATAAAAGTAACGTCTGCCATGTTTTAGCCCTCCTTCTCACACTCAGCACGCAGGGTGGGGTCGTTCACAAGAACTTCGTCCAGAGCCTGAGCCTTGGTGACGTTCTTGGACTTCATCAGCTCCACAGCCTTCGCCTCGGCGCGCGTCCAAGCATCAGGGGCAGAGCCGTTGCCACGCTTGCCGAGCTCAGTGAAGGCAGCAGAGGTGTTGGCCATGTTCACGGCCTCGTCCAGAACGGCCAGATAGTCGTTATAGGCAGTGCCGCCAGCGGCCTTCATGGACTTCAGGACAGGGAGAAGCTCATCTTCCTTCTTGCCAATGATGGCGTACTTCTTGGCGACCTCGCGCAGCTCACGGTCGAGAGAATCCTCGCGGAACTTGCGCAGGGAATCCAGCTCAGCCTGCATAGCAGGGTCAAGCTGGGCGTATGCAGGGGCCGCCGGAGCTGCCGGTGCAGCGGGAGTGGTCAGGCTCTTTGCCACATCAGGAGCAGGAGCAGCAGGGGCGGCAGGGGCCGCCGCGGGCGGGGTCTGGCCCTCATCAGAGCCGTAACGCTTCTCGATAGACTCGAAAAACGCCAGCTCGGCAGGGGTCATCTTGGACTTGTCGATTTTCATGGTATCGTCTCCTTCCGGCTCATCGCCGTTGTTTTTGGCCGCAGTGTCCTTTGATACGGGGGCATCCCCAGAGTGATTGTGCTTCTCAATCTGTTCGTTGATAGCATCCACAGCAGCCTTTGCAAGAGCAACGGTTGCATCATCCACAGGGATATTCTTCAGCACGACATTGGCCACCTTGCCAGCGGACCACTGCTCTGCAAAGTTCTTTGCGGCCGCATTGAACTCGTCAAGGCTTTCCAACATCGCGGTTTTGGTCGCATCCCCATCCAGCTCGTTATCGTTCAGGATGGAACAGATAGACTGATTGAGTGCAAAGCATACATCCCAGACCTCATCGCACACCCGGCGGTTTTTCATCTCGCCGTATGCCTCGGTAAACCCGACAGAGTTTTTCTGCACATCCTGCTCAGCACTTACCGGCTCCTGCGCCACTCCAAACATCTTCGCAAGGCCAGAAGAAAGCCGCTTGAAGAATCCAGTGCCCTCAGAGCTATCAGCTCCGGCACCGGGTTCAGCAGCGGCATCATCTTTCCGTTTGAAGAGCTTGATAAAAGCGTCCGGGTTTGCGCCCTCATCTACAAAGTCAACATTCGTGACTTTCAGATGCTTCAGTTTTGTTGCCACGTTCATCCTCCTTTCTATCAGGGTGAATATAATTACAGCCGGGAGCTTTCACCCTCGGCTGGAATTATCATTGCTGTTCGACTTCCACGCGCTCAGCTTCTCCCTCAATGGAGAACATGGTGTACTCGCCGCTCTTGACCTTCTCCCACACATCTTTGTCGGTGACATGGAATCCAATCCACCAGCCAACGGGAAGGGTGCCAGGTTCGAGGCCCAGAGCCTTCTGTTTTTCTTCGGTAAAAACGCAGCTCTCCACCAGCACGGCAACATCTCCTCGCTCGTGCATCTCACCGCCTTCACGGTACAGCTCCACGAAACGGTAGGCAGCATTTTCGAGGTCTGCCGGGTCGATCATATCTTCCTGCCAGTCCTCAATCTGCTCGCCATCCACACGGATGGCCACGCTCGCCCAGCCAAAAGCCAGCATCCGTTCATCATCTCTTTTGGCGATGCGGAGGCCGTGCTTTTTCTTCACGCCGCCTTCAGCAGGGGGCGGCGTTGCCGCGATAAGGTCATTGAATGCAATCATCGGTGTCCTTTCTGCCAGTAGTCGGCTGGCTGTTCGACATATTCAACAGTACACCCGCAGCGAGGATGCGCCGGGGGCAGCATTTTCTGCCCGGCAAACAGGAGCCTGCCGGTATAGCTAAAGGAATCATCCATGCCGATTTCCATGCCGTCCAGAGCTTCGCAAGTTTCGCACACAGCGTCATCTCCAGATGTGCACCAAACCTTTATCATGGGGCCGAGAAGCCCGTCATGTTGTGCCTGCCGAATTCCAAGGTCTGCGCCTTGGTTGAAGGAAAAGGCAAGCTCAGTCTGCGCAATGGTGGCAGCTCTGTACTTGTGGGCCTTCTCAGCATACCGGGAGGCAGATTCGAGAGCTTTTGTCCGGGCGGCCTCAGCTTTCATTCGGGGGTGGTTGTCCTTGATGGAGGTCAGCACGGTTTCGTAATATCTCACAGTAGCGGCAGACTGCTGTGCAGTCAGACCGATACATGGGCGAATCAGGCGGGCCAGCTCATCAACGGTGTGCCCCTCGGTCATCTTCTGGGCCAGCAGAGCACGTATTGCTTCCCGCTGCACCTCAGAACTTCGGGTAACGAAAGAGGCTCCACGGCTGGCAATCCATTGCGCTGCGCCGGGGGCCTCAGTTTCAAAATAGAATTTATCAAGCTGCAGGAGGGCAGGCTGCGCCATGGCTCCAGCCGAAAGAGCTTTCATCCAGACAGCGGAAAACTCCTTGTCAACGAACGTGGAATAGTCCTGCGTGAACTCCATGAACACATCTTCGTCCAGCTCTCCCCTCAGGACAGCTTGCCGTATCTCTTTGTAAGAGAGGGCTTGCTTTTGGTCATCCCAGAGGCGGCAGAGCTTTTTGATGGGTTCGCCCTGCTCGTCAACGAGGTACTTTTCCAGCTTCTTCAGCACCGCGCTCTTTTTCTTGCTGCGCCGCGGGCGGGCCTTCCAGACCTCACCGGGATGCGGAATCCTTACCAGCATTCGCAACCCTCCCCAGACGCTTTTTTGCGGCCTCGATAGCCGCCTCGTCATCTTCCAGAGCATCGCTCTGCCCGGCGGCGGTCTTGGGCGGCTCAGGTTCAGGGTTGAGCCTGCGGCCATCCAGCAGCCTTGCCTCAGTAGGCACAGTATCGGTGGTGCGCTTGGGCAGCCCACCCGTCTGGCGTACAAACTCCTCCAGAGCTTCATCGGGGATAAGGACACCCACGCCCACCATATCTTTGATGTAGGTGGACAGCTCTTTGAGGTCAACGTCCTGAATGTCCCCGTGGGTCATCTTCGGATAGTCCGTGATGCCGGAGAACTTCTCGCCGTTGATGTCAATCAGGCCCGGAATACCGTGCGCGTTGAACTCTTCGCAGATGATGTCCAGATAAGCACCAATGGCCATTGCGAACAGGTTGGTCTTGTCGCTGCTCAAAGCAAAAGAGCCGACCTTTTCATGGCCCAGCTGGATAAAGTCAGCAAGGACAGTCTGGCTGATTTTGGTGTCATATCTCTCGATGATGGCGTTGGTATCAAACTGCCGGGAACCGCCGGTGCTCATCAGCTCAAAGGAGTATCCGAATGGCAGCACAACGCCCTCGCTCTCATCCCGGCGAACATTCTTCACCATGCCTTCCAGCCCGGTGCGCAGTTTTACCATATCGGGGTCATCAGTGTCCCAAGGGTTTATGCCTTCCGGGGTGGTGATGACAGGCAGACCGGCAAGGTCGCGCTCAATGCCGATGCCCTCTATCTCCTGAATACGCCGCTTAAAATACCAAGAGTGGTATGCGGTACGCAGGATAGAGCGGCCCTCAGGGTTGTCCTTGCGGCTCCGGGTGCGGAACAGCAGACACTTTTCGATGGGAATAGTAATCAGGCCAAAATCCGGCGGCGGCATCTGCGTCATGCCAGTGAGGTTGTCTTGGTCGTCATACTCCCACTGGTAAAGGGTTTCTTGGGAACGAATGGGCAGCTTGGCCCAGCCGATGAGACCATCAGAGAATTTGGAGTTGGTGCGCTTATCTTTCGTTCGGCCCATGCGCCGTTTATAGACGATCTCGTGCAAGCTCCAGCCATACGTGAGGAAAGACAGTATTTCGGAGATGGTGTCAGTCCACGTCATGTCCATATCTTCCATACAGCTCTGCACGAATTCAGCGGCCTCCCGGTCCTTTGCCGTGCTACCGCCCGGCTCCACATTCCAGCTGGCCTGCCGCACAAGCATCTCAACAGCAAAGAGGATTGCACCAACGGTTTCGTCATTGTTAGACATCTCGGTGAAAACCTCAGCACCTTTGCGGCCACGCAGCTCAGGCAAGAACTCTTCGTAGAAGATACCGCCGTATCTTCGCTGACCAACACGGCCCAGCTCCTCAGAACCTTTGCTCATAGCGGTTCGCCTCCTTTCTCGTTATTTGTTTTTCCAGTAGCTGGCCTTCTGCAGCCCGCCGGAAGTAGGGGGCGCGGCAGCCACCGCGCTGCTCTCCAGCTCAGCAAAAGCGGAAGAGCCTGCATCGACCATATCTTTGAATTTGGATTCGGGGAAGCTCTCCAGCTCCGAGAAGTACATCTCGTTCCAGTCGGCCAGCAGGACATCGACATTGCCATGCTGCCACTGGGCGGCAAAGGGTTCGGCTCGAACCTCCTTGCTACCAGATTCTGCAATGGCCTTGACAGGGAATCCGGCCAGCATCTTTACGAAGCTCTGGGCCTGCGCCTTGCCGGCTTGTCCGGGGTCTTTCGGCAGCCTCTCCACAACGCGCTTGTGAGTTTTCTTATCCATCTGGGCGGTCTGTTTGATGTGGGTGCGGACATCATCAGCAGACAACCGCTGGTTGGTGACGTTCGCCACAATATAGCGGCCATTACGCCGCTTGCCCAGCAGAACGCTGGCAGTATAGGCAGGCTCTCCGTTCTCGTCCTCAGCAGTGGCGGCCAAATCCCAGCCACGCGCCCATGCGATAACATCTTTCGGCAGCTCATCCAGCAGGGTGACCTGACTGCGCTTGAAGTAGAGACCCGCTGCCGCCTTGATCTTCCAGTTGCCGTTGAGCAGTCTTTCTCGTTCAACTTCCAGCAGGGCATTCAGGTTGGCGATATATCCGGGGTCGCTCTCCATCAGCACTTTGTTGTCTTGCAGGCGGGAGGCTATAAAGGTCACGCTTTTGCACTGCTCAGGGGTAACGCCGTGCTCTTTCTCCAGTTCCTCCACGCTCCCCGCAAAGTATATGGTGTCATTCAGGACGCACATATACCGCACCTGTCCGCTGCGCTCAGGGATGGGATAGCCGGTGTTTTGGTCAATCCACCAAGATATAAAATCGGCCACCCAGCTATCCGCATCTGGATTGCAGGTGGCTCGAACATAAGGCCGGATGCCGCAAGTAGAGCGGTTACGGCTCAGCATATAGAGGAACTGTTTGCGGCTAAAATGTGTCAGCTCGTCAAAGCCAAGGTAACAAATTTCTGTGCCCTGCCAGCCCTTCAAGTCATCATCGTTCGTGATGTGGGCAAAGTTCAGGCGGGCACCGCTACTAAATGTCCAATGCAGCTTCGGGGTCATGCCAGGCACTGCATCAGGCACGAGGTCGTAAATTTTATGGCTGGCATCCCAAAGGCCGCCCTGGGCTGTTATCTGTGTGTAGGAATGGCGGAAGATAACGCCGCCAAACCCCTTTACGCTCCTGTGTCGCAGTCCCTCCAGCAGCAGGGCATACGTCTTGCCGCCTCCGGCAGCTCCTCCGTAAATAACAATATCGGCTTTCGAGGCCATGAACATGGTTTGCGGGCCAGCTTGCGGGCCGATGGTTGCCGCCTCTCTCTTATCCCGCCCATTGTCAGGGATACAGATTGGCATATATTCCACGGTGAAGTCTGGCTCATCTTCTTGCCCGGCGGCTCCAACGCCAATTTGACCAGTCAGCTCGGCCAGAAGGCGAACGGAAGAATTGTCGCCATCTATAAGGGCTTTCTGCATCAACTTCGCTACAACGGCCGCGCCATACGTTTTGTCGCTTTCTTCAATCCCTAACGACGAAAGGCTCTGGCTCAAAGTCTTGCTCGTGACATGCGATTCCATGAGCTGTTTTGCCAGCTCTTTCATGTTCTTTTTGGCTCGTTTTGCCTCCCCAGATGCAATTCCGGCCCTTCTCGCAGCCTCAGACCGCTCTTCGGGCGTTTTTCGGGCGTTCAGTGCTTCCGGGGTGATAAGGTTCTTTTCGTTGGCCACTTCACCACCTTCCTCTCGTTTTCAGGGCAGAGAAGTCAGATGAAGCAGGCATCTTTCCGGCCAGCAAGCAGCATCTCGTGGACATACATATTCGGGCCAGTCATGCGGCAGGGAATATCACACCCGGCCATGTCGGTTGCAGCTCGGTTCTTCTTCTCCAAAATATCAGGGTCGAGGATGTGGCCGATAATCTGATACGGCTTGTGGCAGCAGTACATAACCTCACCGCGCTCATTCAGGGCGATTTGCGCCCACGATGCAGTGCAGGAATCTTCCTGACGGTCCAGCAGCTCCCACTTGAAATTGAGCACCACCCGGCTGTCGTTCGCTGCCAGCTCTTTCACGGCTTCCATCGTCCTTGCGGCCTGCTCTTTCGCCATGTCCAGAGCATAGGCTTTCCCGCCAGTGCTTTCGATAGGTCGGAACGCAATATAATCCACAAGAAGGTCGCAATTGGCCTCGTAGAAGCGCATAACGTCATCAGGAGAGGTAACAACACACTGAATGCCCAAAGACGTTCTGGGGCTGTGCTGGCGCTTCCACACTGCGTAGTCCTGAATATTCTTCACGGCAACAGCATACTTTCGCACACCGCGGCGGTGCTCGTAGCTATCTTCGTCCCATCCATCAAGGCTGACTTTCAGGTAGTCAGGTCTGGGCAGCCTCAGCACGTTGAAATTCGTGTTGATGCCATAATGCAGCCCCTTTTCGTCCAGCCATTCGGTGATGCGGTCAAAATCAGGGGTGAGCGTAGGCTCTCCACCTCCGGTCAAGATGAAGCCCTCTACGCCCATTTCCATCAGGCGGGTGGCATACTTGCGGAATGCCTTGAAGCCCATAGCTCTTGCGCCGGGGTCAAGCTCCCATCTACCGTATGTGCAGTAGGGGCAGCGGTTATTGCAAAAGTTGTTCAGGAATATATCTGCCGTAATAGGCTTATGCTCTCCCACGATGCGGTCAAGGTGGGCGAGCATCTTATTTCCCATGATGTTCATCATCGTTTCGTTCCTTTCGATATTTTTCGTTCATGATTTTCGGTACGCATAAATCCCAATCAACCCTAGAGTGAATCCGGTTGTATTTGGAATACATCATATAGATTTTCACGGCGGACGGCATAGACAAAACAGAATAAAAAGATTTCAGATACGTCCCGCTCTCTTTGTAGGCATCAGTCATACCGCCTTTGAGAGTTTGCGTCTGAATCTGAATTATTTGGCAAGCAGTAAACGTCATAAAAAGTACGCCTCTACTGCCAAGAGTTGTATAAGTCGTAATATCTTCGTTCATGGTCCCGCGAAACTCTATCGGTCTATCAGTCCGGCAGAACATACTGTTCATGCACTTTCTGATAATTCCGGCACGGAAGCGAGGGCTTTGTGCACCACCGATCATATCGCCGCCCTGCGCAAGAGCAACAATTGCGGCTCCAGACGTATCGAGGAAGGTAAGCATCGCCTCAAACAGACCGTCCAGAGCTTTTCCCTTGAGTTCGATTCCTCTCAGCTTGCCACCATCAATATACCTGTACATAATGGTCGTATAGTCATCATCCAACATCAGGAAGTACTTGAGGCCCAGCTCTTTGGCGATTCTGAAGCTCTCGTTTCTGGCGTACAAGATAGCCCGGTGTTCGTTCAGGTTGTCCATCGTGTCAGCTCTAGCAACAGCAGCAGCCTTGTCAAACATAATCACATGGTCATCCCCGAAATTTTTGCGGTACTCTTCAGCGGTCTCATCTTCATTGTCGATAATCATATACCATCTGCCGGAATATCCCTGCCGTTTCAGGGTTTTCAGTGTAACCACATTACTCGCCCTTCCATGGGTTAAAATGAAAACCGCAAAGTCGTCACGCATTTTCCGATTCCTCTTCTTTATCCACCAACTCTTCTGCAGCTTGAGCAAGGTTTGCGTATCCGTTCGCAATAGCATCGTCTACATCAATGATGACAAGTGCGGACTTTTCCATGAGCTTCTGCATCTCAGGTTTGGCATGGGCGTAATACTCAGCGATATTGCGGTAGTTGAACACCGTGTGCCGTCCAGCAGCGTGCAGCAGGAAGCCTTTTTCTTCGGGATTCAGGTTTGCTTCTTCAATTTCAGCCAACAGCTCATCCGTTTTGGATGTATCATACAGATCTGCAAGGCTTGGGCACTCTCCAGTCGGCTCGTACTGCGGGATGTTTGTTTTCATGGTATAGGGATTTTCGCCGACTTCTTTTTCCAGCTCTTCTTCGCTCAGAATGAATCCGAACTGCTCCATGTCGATTCCCGTGATTCCATCCAGCTCTTGAGCCAGCTTTTCATCGTCCCACAGGGCAAGCTCGCCGGTCTTATTGTCTGCCAGTCGGAAGGCATTGACCTGTTCCTCGCTAAGGTCATCAGCTACAACACAGGGCACAGTTTTGAGCTTCAGCTTTTGGGCGGCTTTGTAGCGAGTATGCCCGGCCACGATTACGTTGTCCTTGTCCACAACAATGGGAACCTTAAATCCGAACTCTTTGATGGAGGCGGCAACAGCATCCACAGCATCGTCGTTCAGGCGCGGGTTGTTTTCGTATGGGTGCAGCTCAGAAAGCTTCAGACTTACAATATTCACGGTTAGACCTCCCATGTGTTTGATATTATGCAAAAATAAAACCCCGTCCTTTTTTGGACAGGGTGTGTTTGGCGCGGCAGAATAGAATCGAACTATCAACCGGCGGTTTTGGAGACCGCTGCTCTACCAGTTGAGCTACTGCCGTACAATGGCCGCCTTTCGGAATCGAACCTTCCGTGGCTACTCCCACGAACGCGCTCCACATTGCGCTATGGCGGCATCTGGTGACAATTTGTCACCAGTTCACTGCCCTCACGCGCTCCGCTTGCGCTAGGGCAGCATATAAAAATAGCCGATGGCTGGACTTGAACCAGCACCACAGAGCATCAGCCTCCCGGATGACAGGAGCCGGAAGGAATCAGCTCTGCGTATCGTCAGTGTGACGCGGGTTAAATGCCCGCCGCTCTGCATTGAGCTACAACGGCATATAAACAGCCCGTTCCTGCGGTGGTCAGCTCAGGAGCGGGCTGTTATTTTTGGACACACACGCGGGCGGCTGATAAGTACCGCCTTGGCGTTCCGGGGCCTCCGACTGGTAGAAAGCAAAAGTTTTGGAGGAATCCTAGAGAAGAAAGGTCTCGCCGTGTCAAAAGGAGAAAAGGAACCCAAGAGGTGCGCCGCGTATGGGTACCGCGGCAAGCTCCCGGTGGTTCATGGGGCCATGTGTCCACTTCGGCCTACGGGGTTGGCCGGTTCTGGTGCAGATGGACGGAATCAAACCGCCACAACACGATGCCTGCTGCTGGTGCTGTCATTTCATACATCCGCATATAAAGAGCCACCTACACAGCATTGGCCGTTTCAGTGGCGCAGGGGAACGCGATAAAGGGTAATGGGGAGGGCAGGCCAAACAGCTCGCGCAAGCCATCCAGCCCAGCCGAAGAACCTTCATCACGTCCGGCGCGTTTCCGCATTGCGCGGGTGCGCTTATGTCATTTTAGCACAGCCAGTGTACCGGCGGCAACACGGCGGCACACCGATGGCACACCGGGAAGGCGTAAAAAATAAAGCTCAGGTTTTGTGCATATTGCGCATTATGCACAGCTCTTTGAGATGTCGGGCCAAATCTCTGCAAGAGCTTCCAGCCCATGCCGGATGCTATCGCAGGCAGTAGACTGTGCAACGCCCAGCTCTATGGATACATCCAGATACGTTTTGAGCTTGAAGTTGCCCTGTGCATCTCTGGTTTCGCACTCGATGTAATACGCTCTCAGCGCATCAGCGTCCCGCAGGCTGGAGCTGGTCTCAGCATAGACGATGCAGAACGTACGGGAGATAGCCTCAACACGCAACTTGGTCAGCTCAGACATCATCCGGGACAGCTCCCGGCTTTCTCCATCCACCCTGCACACGGCATCCAGAATCTTATCCCCATTTCCCGGTGACATAGGCATACCGCTAAAGCTCTGGGTGACTCTGGTGGCAGCATCCAGCTGCCTCTGCACTTTTTCCTTCTGGATGTTCACAGCCTCGGCCATATCGCGCAGCTTGCGGAACCACGCTCTAACCTCGGCCACTTCAGCCTGCTTCTCATCATCTCCGGCTTTCCACGCTCTGATCTTATCCATTTTGTTCCTCCCCGTTTTTGCTTGAAAAATAGCTAGAAATAGCTTAACGGTAGCTTGAAGCGGTGAATCTATCCTTCAGCACCTCATACACAGTTTTGCGGGCTTTTTCGGCCCACTTGTCCTTGTCAGTAGCAAACTTGAACTCCATGGGCACAGATTCCGGCGGTTTCTCAATGCTCGCGGCTTTCCCAAACGCCTGCTGGATACTCTTGGCCAGCTTGGTGCCCATATCGTCCAGCATCTCAGGGGTTCCGGCAGCAGTTATCTGAATCTCATAGTCTGGAACTCTGTGCTTGTCACATAAGATGCGCTCCAGCTTTTCCACCCGGCGTTCCAGCTGCCGGATGCGCTTGTTCTCTCTCTTGCTCATGGTTTCGGCTCCCTTCAAACGAACTCTTTCGGCGGCAGCTCATACTCTGCGCCGATTTTCTTCCACATGTGCAGGCAGTACGGGTGGATGTTGATGTTCGCACTCTTGGGCGGGTGGAACTGGATAACGCACTCATCTTCACCCCAGAAGATGTCCTTGACCATGCACATTTCCTCCCATGTCGGGCAGCGGTTGCTCAGGCTCACGCTAACGTGTTCCCAGCCGCCTCCCCACGAGGCAATAATGGCCACAGCATGAAGCCTATACCGCGGGTGGTGCAGATAGCCCATCAGACCATCAAAGCCCTCCTTGACAACCAGCAGGCGTGGGCTGCTCTTCATTTCCTCAATGCTTTTCATTGTTCATTCCCTCCAGAAACAGCAGCACGCCGGGCGCCGCAAATCGGACGCGATACGCCTTCAGGTCATCCTGCGTGACGTACTTCCTTCCGAACAGATTTTTCATATCGCACCAGACCAGCCACGGAACCCTGTAATAGGCGTTTGCTCCAAAAGAGCAAAGGACAAAGGCCACACCGCCAAGAAGCGTTGTGCGGCTCAGGCAGGCCGCCTGCGTGGATGATACACGGTCAAGCCCCATCTTTCCGCTGTTCGTGTGCTTCGCTTCAAAGGTCACGGCGGTTCCACCGGCCAGAATGCCCTTGTAGTCAGGTTGGGCCTGCTTGGTATAGCAGGCAAGGAAGCGGCCGGAGCGGTCAGCTCCTCCCAGAGGCTTCATCGGCTCAGGGGTCTTTTCGATGTCAGCAATACCCTTGGTGCGGTAATACTCGCAGGCAGAATTGATGAGGCTCTCAAAGCCAGCACCTTCGGCGCGGCTCCGTGCTCCGGTCATGCTCCGGCGCATGGTAGCGGATGTAACAGGTTTACGCATTGCCATTGTCGTTGCCCTCCTCGGCTTCCATCTGCCGCTTCAGCTCAGCAGCATCCACAGTAACATACCGGGTGTGGCTGAGGATATTATCGGCCAGCACCTTGCTTTTTTCGTCCATCGAGTTTTCGAGGATGTTTGCGGCAGCCCTCATGCCGGCCACCACAAAGGGAAGGTCGGAGAAGTCAAACAGCTGAGCAAAGCCGCAAGCCTTGCCCACGATCTCCCCCATAGCCTCTGCCATGATGCGGCTGGCATCAGCATCTCGCCCGGCGGCGATAGCAAAGGCCATCTGCGAATTGTACGGAATCTTCGGTTTTTCGGTCATGTGTTTTAGTCCTCCCACAAAATAGCCTGCCCGCACTGCCCACAGAACGTGTTTTCGGCTTCGTCCTGATTGTGCAGATATTCACCAGAGCCGCAGTTCGGACAGCTCAGGATGCTCTTATCGCCATCTGGATGTGGGCTGCGCGGAATCCTCAGCAGCAGGGCATCGCAGCCCATCGAGCAGGCGTCCTCGACAACGGCAAGGCTTTCATATCTCTCGCGGTGCCTCGGGTCAAGAATCCCGGCGGCACGTTCAACGGACATCTTCTCGCTCATCTTCCAGCCTCCAATACTCCACAAAATAGACGTACCCAGCCTTGCCGGTGCGCTTCTCTTTGCCCCAGCTGACAGCGTAGCCATTCTGGGCCAGAATCGCGGTCAGGGTGCGGCGGTCATCCACGAGGTTGCAGTCGATTTTGAAATGCTGTGCCATGTGCTCACATCCTTTCTGCTTCTTCATCCCACTTGTCCATCATAGAATCAAGGGCCCGATGCTCCAGACAGCCTGCCAGCACGTTTAGGGCCCGGAACTCCTCTGCGTTCATTTTGCCAGTACGGTACTGGATGTAAATCTCCCGGCGAGCTGTGTCCAGAGCCTCCAGAACAGCATCACCATCTTCCCAGTCTGTCAGGGATTCCAGTGTGGCAAGCTGCTTGACAAAATCGGTTTTATCCATGTTTCCACCTCCTCAGTGCCGAAGAAAGCTCTCCGGCAGCTCCAGCCAGTCCCGGACATCGTCCTCGCTCTGTCCACCATCTGCAAAAACATCCAGCACATTGGGCACCAGCCGCCGCGCCATCTCCTCATCGTCCATGTCGCGGATGCAGTCAGCAACGGTGTTCTGGTCGCTCTCGCGGATGGTCAAGCTCAGCTTGACGGTAGAGCCATCGTGCCGTGTCCAAGAGCAGATAAGGCTCTGACCGCCGACCTTCTCCAGCGCGGTCAGCATCGTATCACGACATGTCGCAATGATCTTCTCGCTCTCGTTCACGTCCATGTTATCGCCACTCCTTCCCGGTGACCTTATCCCTCAGAGGAATGCGGCCCAGAATCTCAAATCCTGCAAGGTCGGCCACCTGACGCAGCAGGGGCACGAGAATGCTGATTTGCAGCATGGTTGCGGCATCTTTCTGGCGTTCTTCCTTGCGGATATTCTTCATGGCTGCGGTTGGGGTCGGGTCGGCGTAATGCTCAGCATTCCGGCCCATATCATTGTCACGGTTCATCAGGTCACGCTCCATTCTCCAACAGGTCAAACAGGGTGGGCGCATCGCGCTCAGCATCCGCGCTCTCCAGATAGCCCACACCGTCCCGGAAATAGTCAGTGTTCAGCTCTACGCCTTTACCACGGCGGCCGAGCTTCACGGCCTCATAGGGCACAGTGAACAGCCCCGCAAATGGGTCAGCTACCAGCTCGCCCTCGTTGGAGTACCGCTCAATCAGCCGCTGCACAATATCCAGCTGGAGCGGGCAAACATGGAGGTTCTGCCGCCGCTGGCTCTGGGAGGTATTCAGGGTGCGCATCCGCACGATGTCATCCCAGACCGTCATGTCCCAGCTTCCCGGGGCGACAACCATGAATGTGGAAGGCAGCCGCCCGTCTTTATCCAGACTTTCGGCCAGCTTAACGTGCTCGGCGTAAGAATAGACGGTATCACGGCTGAATTTGCGGTAGACCGCCTGCAACTTCGAGGTGGGTATCTTCTCCAGTTCTTCCCGGGTAAAAGGCCGGTCACCGCTGGAACGCCAGAAAGCATGGGCGTCAATCTGCCACTGTGCGCGGGTGTACTCCTCTTTGGACTTCTTCACGGGGGTATCAGCATAGCCGCGGCTGCGGTCGGTAGGCAGCTTGCGGAACAGCAAGATGTACTCAGGGCATCCAACGCCCATTTTTGTGCCATCTTTGCACTGCTCAGTCCAGCCCAATCTGTATGTTTGATTGTTTTCCCTCACCACATCGGTGACCACGGTAATCATCCCAAAGTACGCAAAGCCATGCTTCCGGAAATGGGCAATGCAGTCAGCATGGAACGGCTCAATGGTAGGCGCAGCCAGCCCTGTGACATTGGCGAACTCCACGCGGTCTTTGACATGAATCGCAGCCACGCGGCCCGGCTTCAGAGTCCGCAGCAGCTCAGGGGTGAGGAAGTCCATCTGCTTGAAGAACTCATCATCGTTCGGGTTGTGTCCGAAGTCGTTGTAGCTGGGGCTGTACTCATAGTGGTTGCCGAACGGAATAGAGGTCACATACAGGTCGATGCTGTCTGTCGGCCAGCTCCGTACCTCTTCCACGCAGTCGTTGTTGATGGCCGTATAATTGTTTCCCTTAACTTCCACACGCTCACATCCTATCGTTCGTTTCAGGGCCTCCAGAGCAAGGCTTCCGAGGCCGTACTCCTTGATGATCTCCTCCATCTTCTCGCTCAGCTCATCATACTGCCGCCACTTGCGCTGGAGGGCCAGCAGAACCTCCGTTTCGGTGTCCATATACAGGATGTCAATGATGACGGGGGCCTTCTGCAGGAAGCGGTAGATGCGGTGGATGGCTTGGATGAAGTCATTAAACTCATAGTCGATGCCCATAAAGATTGCCCTATGGCAGAATCTTTGGAAATTGCATCCAGAGCCGGACAGGCTCTTTTTCGTGCCAAAGATGCGGGTACGGCCCTGCGCAAAATCCATTACGCGCCGTTCGCGGGCCTCCAGCTCCATGCTGCCATAGATGTCCACCATCTCAGGCACAGCCTTTTTGAGAGCCTTGCGCTCATCTTCGAGGTCGTGCCAGACCACAAAATGCTCATCGGCGGGAGCTTCGGCAATGATGCGGGCCACCTCAGCAGCGCGGATGTCAATGCTATCGCGCTTTTCCTTGGCAGCATCAGACAGCCCCATCGCGGCATCGTGGCCGAGCTTCATCTGGCCGTCAGCCTCAAACTCCGCAGGGCGGTCAAGACTGGTGAGCTTGTGGTATTGGATGTCCATCGGGGGCAGGGCGTACCCTTCATCCGAAAAACCAAGGTCGGAAGGTTTCTGGAGGAACAGCCCCCAGCTGGCGCACCAAATCCAGAACTCGCGCTCGCGGCCTGGATAAAGGGTCAGGTTGTTCGCCTTGGTGGAATCCCGTTTGAAAAAACGAGTAAGGGCCTGCCCGGTGTCCATGACCTCCAGAAAACCTGCATAGTGAATCAGCTCTTTATACCGGTTCGGGGAAGGCGTGGCCGTATTGGTCAACTTATACTTGACCCCCTTGAACTTCAGCATAAAGCTCTGGTACGTCTTAGAGCCGAAGCTGCGCAGAGTGGCCGCTTCATCCAGAGAAACAGCAGTAAAGCGGTGCGGGTCAATGTCACCATCTCGGACACGCTCATAGTTCGTCAGGACAATGGGTGCGCCGCTTGCCTCCACCTCTGCCATCGTGCGGCAGTAGGGAGGTTCGGCCATCCCCAGCAGATTCACGGCATCTGCCTTGAACTCAGGCAGCACGTTCAGGGGCATCACAATGAGCGCCTGTCCGCCTTCATGTTTCTGCAGGAGGCGGCACCATTCGAGCTGCATGACGGTCTTTCCCAGACCAAACCGGGCAAAGATACCCCTGCGGCCCCCACGCAGTGCCCACAGGACACTGACGCGCTGGTGGTCTTTCAGCACAGGATTGACCTCGGACGGGTCAATCTCAATGCCAGACATGGGCGCGATGTCAATTTTCTGCTCCAGAAACTCGCGGTAATTCATAACGCACACCCCCTTTCTGAGGCTCCAGCTTTGCCCCACAGCAGGGGCAGACATCAACACGGCGCGGCGGTATCCTGTCAATCAGATACCCAGCAGACACGCCCAGAGCTTCCGCAAACTTGCGGATAGCTTCAATGCCAGGCATTGCGCCACCTCTCTCGTACAAGCTCACAACCTGAAAATCAGTTCCCAGCCTATACGCAAGCTCTTTCTGGCTCAGGCCGGCAGCCACACGGCAGGCTTTCAGCCTCTCGCAGAAAATTCTGTCCATTTTATCATCTCCATTTGGCTTTATTCATGTCCCAGCTCAGGCTCCTCTTGTTCCACTTCCTGATTTCGTCAGGCGTGTTCGAGAAGGAATAGCCTTGGGTTCTCTCGATGCCGTCCGGCTCGTAGGTCACATTGCAGTCACCCAAGATGCAGTCGGTGGTAGTCGGGTGCCTCCAGTAGATGTGACAGAGCTTGCCAATCGGTTTGCTCTGCTCATCCAGCAGGGCAAAGTCTTTGCTTTCCTGCTGGAGCTGCCTGCCGCAAAAAGGGCAGGCTTCTGGGATATTCACATTGCACTTCATCCGGCAGCCTCCTCAAAAATCCCAGTCAGAAGGAACGCCAAGGCGGCACGCTCCGCCGCACTCTTTGGTGGATGGTCTGTTAAAAGGGCATCCCTGGCAGCCGTTTCCGGTCGCCAAATGGCAGTGGCAAGCATCCATCAGACAGTGGGCCATTTCTTCGAGGCTCATCACCTCACAGGCATCTTGGTTTGCCTTGCGCAGCAGCTCCATCGCCTTGTCCTGCTCCTGCTGGGATTCGCAGTGAATGGTGATGTCGTAGGTATCATCATAGACAGCCCATTTGCCATCTTCCCGGCAGAACAGCACCAGCTCCTTTTCGTTGCTCATGTCCACATCTCCCGTAAGTCCTTTTCGACCTGTGCGGATTTTGCTTCGAGATACTCTGCAAACTCTTCCGGGGCCATGCCCTCGTTCTTGAACTCGCCGACCATCTCCCAGTACCTATCTCCAACGCGGATGATCTTCTGTACCTGCTCATCGGTCAGGCCAAGTTCACACCGCAGATTCTGAATCAGGGCACCCCATGTGATGGCTATGCCATCCAGAGCCATGATGAAGCCGTGGAGCTGATTCTGCCGCACGATTTTCCTCATGTTGGTGGTCATCGCCGCTTTTCCTCGCGGCTGGTGGCTTCCGAATTTACCCATCGTTCTTTTCCTCCAGTTCAGGGCCTGTGATGTTAGGCATCCAGTGGGTGACATCATCCAGAGGAATGCACTCTCTGTTCTCGGCCCAATCTCCGTTGTCATACATGAATGCGGTCAAGATAGCACCATCGGAGCAGTACACGATGACATCAACATTCGGGTCAGGCGGGTCTTTCTTTGCATCTCTCCAAAGCTGGCGGGCCATTTCCTGCGGGTCAGCTTCAGGCAGGGCATCAATGACCCTGTTCACATCTTCCAATGTCTTGACGTAGCCCAGAGTGGCCTCCGCGAAAAGATGTTGCTTCAGGGTTTCAGCCTCAAGATATTTCCGCTTGCTCATGCCACGCCCTCCTTTTTCAGCTTCTCCGGCAGCGGCATCCAGCCCACAACCGGCTTATCTATCGGGCATTCCAGTGCATCATCCGGGGTAAAGTGGCGATATTCCCACCAGCCTTTCTTGAGTCTGTACAAGTCCTCTTCTTCGTCATAAATGCCGTAATCATCGACATCTTCCCACTGCCAGAGGCTTTCGTACTGAGAAACAGTTCCGTCCTCATAAAAGGCCGTTGTGATGCAGTATCCTTTCCCACAGTCAACCAGCACCAGCACTTCGGTTTCGGCCTTCGGCGGGTCGGCTTCCGGGTTTCTCCATACGGGCTGCAGGTTCTTGAAGTCAATAACCGGGGCCGTCTCGATAAGCGATGACGGAACGCCATGAAAAGCAGCGTTGCCCTTGGTGATAATCATAACTTCGTGCTTGAGCAGCTCGTTACGGTCAATCAACGTCATACGGCACGTCCTCCATTCTGAATCCGCACATCGGGCAAAACGGCGTTTTGAGGCTGCACGGATTGATCTCCCTGCATTCCGGGTTCGTGCAGCGCGTTGTAGGTACAAACCACGAGCCGTCTTTACCGATATGGTCTTTGTACGAGCCGGGAACATCTTCCCAGTGCGCCACAGGCCGCAGCGTCTTTGGGTCGATGGTGGGCAGATTGCTCAGGTCGCCCAGCTCATCGCTGATGCTTTCACAGAACAGGATGTCGGCTGCCTTTCCTTTGGTTTCCTCCTCTGCGAGGTCTTTTTTGAGGTCAGCTTCCAGTTCGCCAACATCGACCAGCCGGGCGATCTTCTTTTCCTCAGCCATCTTTCGTTGCCTCCTTCTGCTCCGCCTCCAAGGTGGGAGCGGCAAAGATGCAGCTGATGGGCACGGCATACACGCCTGAGCCGTCCTCCTCTTTGCAGTAGATGGCCTGCTTCAGCAGCTCATTGGCATCCACAGGGCGAGCATCATTTGCCATCGTCCTGCGCCTCCTCTCCAACCTTCCAGCCGATAAGGTCGCAGATGCAAGCCATATCCTTTTTGCACCAGTGGATGACAAACCGCTCAGGCAGGAACGTCCCGTGGAATACGCTTGTAATACCGTCTCCTCCCAGAGTTTCGGTAATGTCTTTGATGGCCCAGTTCACAGCCTGCGTGACATCCACTTTTCCCTCGAAGATACATCCGCAGTTGCGGCACTTAAAAAGGCCGGTCCTTCTCTCAGTCATGCGGCTGCACCTCCTCGGGTTCCAGCATCTTCCGGCTGCAGCTCTGGTTGTAGCATACAGGGCAGCAATAATGCAGATACTTCACCCCGGCCAGAATCTCCGGCGGCTGGCACATAACCATCGGCCTGCCGCAGTTCTGGCAGACGGGCCAGCCCAGCACAGCAACATTCTTGCGCTCGCTGAGGCGTTTCTTCCAGCGTGGGTATTTTTCCTGTGCCTTCTCCCAGCATTCTTCGTAAAACTCCTGCATGGCAAAGCCATTCACAGGCTCGCCCAGCAGGGCATAGATGCTGTTCAGGACATCCCCGAACTCCTCTTTCAGATTCTCCCAGCACTCTTCGATGGTCTTGGGAGTGGGGTTCGTGCCATCCAGAGCGCGGCGCAGCTTCAGCGCGGCCTGTGCTCCTTCAGAGAACTCTTCGGACATCTGCGCCAGAATCTCAGTCGGGGGCAAAATCTCCGAGACCTTCTTTTCTTCATCCATTGTGTAACACCTCTGTTTTTTCGATTTTCAGCTTCTCAGCAGGAAGCTCCGGGTGGAAGTTCCGGGCAGCGAAAAGGGCCACTTCCTCAGCCTCTTTCCGGTTCTCAGCCTTCACCTCATACCAGCCGAGGTCGGCAAAGGTGATTTTGTACGTCATGGTCATGCGCTGTCCCTCCCAACAAAAACGCCTGCGTAAAGGCTTTTGCCCACATGGTAGTGATAATACTCGTGGCCAGCCGGAATGCCCTCAGAAGGCTTCTGTGTAGGTCTGAGTGCCATCTGGTGTCCTCCGACCAGAATGAAATACTCCACACCGTTCACAAGTCGCTGCATCCAGCCTTCCGCAGGCTCAGCAGGGAAGCTTCGGCCATCCATACAGCAGACCGCCACGGCGGGCTGCGTGGGAAGGGAGAAGAAGGAAAGCTGCTCAACCTCCATCGCCCATCACCTCCGCCGGGATGGTTCGACCCGCACAGGCTCGAACTCATCAAATTCCGGGTAATACCTTCTGGCCATCTCCACAGCCTTATGCTCAGCGCCCTTCTCGTTGGCCGCCTGCACATTATCCCAGCAGTGGAGGTCTGTGCCGCCCTCGTTGCGGCACTCCACTAAAACCCTGAACTTACCCATTGGCTGCCTCCAGTCTGGCCGGGGTGGCCCCGGCTCTCAGGCGGGCAGCCTCCCTCGGCGTAGTAGAAATATCGCCCTGTGCCTGCTTCAGGAACTCCACCCGGCGGTATGTAAGGTCAGGCGTTCGGGCCAACTCTTCCAGCCCTCCAACGCTGCCCGCATACTTTTTGGCTGCCGGTGGCAGGCTCTCGAACAGCTTCTTCAGCTCTTCTGTGCCATCGCTCCGCATCAGACCGCCGCGTTCGTCTATTCCTACCACCATCGGCCAGTTGCGCCAGCTGATGTACTTCTGCGCCTTATGGGCGGCATCTGCCAGAGCGGACCACTCAGCATCCGGGTTGATGGTCTGCGAAAGCTGCTTAAAGATATCGGCCACGGTGATGGGATAGACGCACACCCTGTTCGCGGCCAGAAAAGCCCTTTTGACCACCTCGCCGGGATAGTCCCGGAACTGGTACGTCCAGACATCCAGCATGATCTCCATCTCGGTATCGGTCAGGGGTTTTGAGCCGAGCTTATACAGAACGAAGTTCATCTGGATGAGCTTTGCTGCATCTTCTTTTGTCATTCAAACCCTCTTTCCTTGTCCATCTTTGCCAGTACGCGGTCGAGCTGGCTTCCTACATCCTCAGCAGGCTTCCGGGCGTTTCCAGCCCGGTTGCCTTGTTGCTGGCGGCTCTGCCACTGCTCATCGCTTGCGGCCACGCCTGCGGGGTTCTTAATGCCGTCGCGCTTCCAGCCACGCAAAGTGCCATCAACATACGTCCAGTTCCGTTTTCCGGCCTCAGCAGCCCGGTCAATGGCCAACAGAATCATCTCCGTGCTGAACGTCTCCCTCCAGCTCTTGACCTTGTAGTAGACAGACGGCGGCAAATCTCCAAACACCTCTTGGAAGTGACTTGCAATTTTTGCAAGGTCGGCATCCAAGTCGTGCTCCGCAGTAGTAGCAGTAGTAGGTATATCTGATACGTTAGTATCGTTTGTACTTTGTACTTTGTACTTTGTACTTTGGGGGCTATTGGTTTCGTTTGGTTCCTCAGAAAAACCATTTGGTTCCTTTTGGTTTTCTTTGGTTTCTTCGGAAGCCTCTTGGTTTTCTTCCTTTTTCTTCGGTCTGCCGCCCTTTCGTCCGGCCTCCCTGTGAGCAATAACGGCACGTTGGTATGTCTTTATATTCTCATCAAGGAACGGCCTCATGGATTCAAAGGCAACTTGTTCGATAGGCTCCAGACAATCCGTTTCTGTCCCGGTTTTGACATAAGCAGCCATAGCACGAAACACTTGCCGGAATGCCGCATCATCCAGAATATCGAGGAGTTTGAGCTTATCGAACGGAATCAGCAGCCCTTTGGGGCGGGCATTCTCAATTTCGTCCGCCATCTGCCCACCTCCTTTCTAACTTCAAAAACCAAATGGTTTCTGGTGGTTTATTTTGGTTTAGAACGGGAGGTCATCAGCATCGTCATTGATAATGCGGTCAGCATCATCGGCATACTGCTGGGCAACGGGGGCAGGCTGAGGAGCCACCGGGGCCGGTTCTGCGTCAAAAGGCGTAGGGCCTTCTTCCTCAGTGAAGCCATCAACGGCAGATGCAGCAGGCTCTCCAGCAGGGGCCACCGGCTGCATCAGGTCAATTGCCATCTGTACCCACCGGGCATTGACAAGGCCGCCAACAACCACCCCGTCAACATCCAGAAGGCTCCAGTACGTCTTGCCATTGGCTTCCCGGCTTTTCAACTCCTTACCGCAGACCTCCACAAAGTCGCCCTTCTGCAACAGGCCGTCCCACTGGTCGAGGTTCTTCCAGAGGCAGCACTCCACAAACACACTGTTCCACTTGCCAGATTCGTCCTTTACGCTGTGGGCCTTCACGCTCAGGCTCAGGAAGGAGTTGCCGCTTTTGGTTTCCTTCATTTCGGGGTCACGGGTCAGGGTTCCGGTAACTTTCGTTCCGGTGCTGGTCTTGATAATCACTGCTCATCGCCTCCAGTTCCAGCATTTGCAAAGGGGTCGCCCTCAACTTCGTCAGCTTCAACAGCCAGCGGTGCAGGCTCTTCCTTCTTGGGCTTCTGGATGCGGCGGCGGGTCGGGACAGCACCGGCGGCAGCTTCCTCAGTAGACAGCTCGCGGAACCCGGCTTCTACCTCCACAGGAACCTCGCTCTCGTCAATCAGACCGCCAAAGGTGGCGGGGAAGGCTTCACGCAAGGTATGGACCAGAGCGACCTTGCGAATCATAGTTGCAGGCTTGGTCACCCAAAGGGATTTTTTTGTGTCGTACTCGCTGAAGCTCACTTCCTCGTAGAACGGGCGGGAACGGTCCTTGCGGTAGGTCTTGGCCCAGCCGCCCAGCAGCGTTTCGCCAGCATAGATAATAGAGCCTTCACGATGATAAATCTCTCCGGCCACATCATCCTGAAGGATGAGACCTGCCTCAAAGCCATCATACTGCGGGTGCGCCTCTGCCATCTTCATGTAGCAGGTCTTGCCCAGAACAATGGTACTGGCCGTATCACCGTTCTTGTTGTCATAATGGATGAGGTAGGCTTCCTTGGTGAAAGGGTTGAGGTGGTACTGCTTGCACGTTTCCAAGAAGATACGGCACTCGGCGATGGTTGCTTCCTTGCAGATAAAGTTCCGCACATCATCAAAGGTGACGGTCATGCGCTGGCCGTCCATCGCCTCGATCTCCACAGGGTCAGAAGATGCAACAGGCTGCATGGCCTCATTCTGCTGCCGCGCCTGGGCGACAAAAGAGCGGCCCTGCGTGGTGGTTGTGGTAGTAGTGGCACCATTGCCACCGGCTCTTGAAGTGAATCCCATAATAATTGACCTCCCATAAATTAAAATTATTTGATGCAGCCAAAACGGAAACCGCGCTCAGCGGCTCCCTTTTTGAACCACTCAATGTCCTGCTGGGTGAACTCCACCCAGAAGCGGTAACGGTTGCGCGCCGGGGCTTCCTCAGCCTCAGGCTGCTCAGCATCCACAGCGGCTTCGTTCACGGCTTTGAAATCCAGCCGACCCTCCGAGGTGATAAACATCTTGGCTTGCGTTGCAGCAGCCGCGCGAGCCTTCATTTCGCGTTCCTCATCGGTGGGCTGCACAAAGACAGGAGCAGCAGCACGGGCGCGTTCTGCGGCAATTCTGGCCGCCTCAGCTTCACGCTGAGCTGCGCGAGACTTTTCACGGCGGTTATGCTCACGCATAGCTTCGTTGATGCTCAGGCTCTTCAGGTACTCCGTGGTGCAGGCTTCCACATCTTCGTCACAGGTATCTCGAATGGCTTCCATATCGCTCTTGATGTCCTCAATGGCCTGCCGCAGGTCTTTTGTGGCCTTGTTCAGGTCATAGGTCTTGTTGAGCCACTGCGGAACCAGCAACCGCTCGAACGGAATGAGCGGCTCCAGCTCCCCGATGTTGTCACGGTAGACCAAACGCAGGCTGGAGGCTTTTTCCTCCTTCTCAGCCTGCTCCACAGCTTTCACCTGTGTATCAATGGCCCCGGACACCTGTGCACACTGGGCCTGCATCTTCTTGATGCTGCCCTGAAAGTCCTCCAGAGGCTTCATGTACAGCTTCTTTGCAGCGGTCAGAGATGCGCCAAGCTGCTTGTTCCAAGCATTGACCTTGGCACGATCTTCTTTGGCTCCCTTGATGCTCTCCGGGGTATACACCCGGCCAGTATAGGCAGCAAGCATTTCGTCAAGGTTCCGCTGGACTTCCTCTTCGTTCCAGCTCATAGCCGGAATGACCGGGCTTTGTACCCGGACGGTCAATTCATTCGTCATCGGCTTCATCCTCCCATTTTTCGTTTTCGGCCTCCAGCTCAGCAGCCTCAGCCATCTGAGCATCGGTCATAAAGTAATAGCCATCGGGCGGCTCCATCGGAGGTGCGTACCCATCAAGGGCAATGTCATACATTCCCCAGCTCACAGGTCAGCCCACCTTCCGGCTGTCATCGCTGCGGCTCTGGCTGTTCTTCACGCGCCCATAAGGGCTGCTGCGGGTGTACCGCTTGTTGTCCTCATACATCCCATACAGAGAGAGGGCCAGACCAAATGCCAGCGAGAACAGAATCAGCGGGGCAGCTTTGGCGGCCTCAGCAGCTTCCCACTGGCCGTACGCAACAAGAGCGTACTGAACGGCCTGATTCATCCAGACCACAACCTGACCGGCTCCAATCAGTGCCAGAGTTGCAACGGCCAGACCTTCGGCCTTCCGCATAAACCTACGCGTTTTCGTTTCCTCCTACGTCTCAAACATCAAGCAGTATCTTTTTCGTTTCCTACGGGGTGCAGGGGTGCTAGAGGCTTGGGGTCATCCTTATGGACCTTGTAATACTCCAAATCCTCGGCCTTGAAATACAGTCTGCTCTTGCTGCCCTTCTCACCACGAGTGTAGGCAGTGAGCTTGCCCTCCCTACGGAGCTGAAGCACCCTAGAACGGTGAACGCCCAGAACCTCAGCAGCTTGGTCGGTGTTGTAATATCCAGATTCGGGCACGTTTCCCACCTCCTTTCTGTGTTTTCATATCAGCAGGCAAAACAAGCATAAATGAATTTCTTCGCATTGCAGTTGCTTTTCTTTGCCGTTGCTTAGCTGGTCATATCAATGCCGTTGCTTAGCTGGTCATATCAATGCCGTTGCTTAGCTGGTCATATCAATTCGGTGCCTTTCTCTGCCGTTGCAGGGTATCGCATAGCTGCTCCACGCCTTGGCTGCTCATCGCCCTTCCCAGCCATGCCCTTGCCGCGCCATGCGTCTCTAGGCAATGCCATTGCAAAGCATATCGCCTCGATTCGGAGCTATGCCTTTGCAGAACGAGGGTATTCTCTGCTTTGCCATTGCTTCACTCTTCCATGCGGTTCCTTTGCGCTGCGCCACGTCTCAAGGCAGTGCCATAGCCATGCCATTATCAGCAATTCCGAGCTGTGCCTTGGCGAAGCGAACCAGAGCGGACCGATGCCATTGCACTCAGTCAAGAATCTCGTAGGTGAAGCGGCCCTTACCAGAGTTGCGCCACTGGCCAATGCCACGCATCGCTCCATAGTTCAGCCATTCCAAAACGGCCTTTTCATGGGAATCATCCATGCACAGCACCTCAAACTCACAGGTAGAGCCTGCAGGAATCTGCTCAGAGTTGGCAAGGCTGACGCGCTCGCCCTGTGCGGTCTGGGCACGGAGAGGACGCTGGCACTCAGACATCTCACCACTAAAGCAAATAGGAATCATCCGGGGCGAAACAAAAATCAGACCATCAATGACCTTCTTGTAGGCGGTGATCTTGCCAGATTCGTTCACGGCCTTCTTTTTGCCGGTCTCAGTCTTGCCACCAATGCGGCCCAGCATCCCGCAGGAATCTTTGAAGAAGCCCTTAATCTGGTAGTCGTACAGAACAGGCTGTCCAGCTTCGTTCCGGGGGAATACCGTCATGCCCTTGTCTGCCACAGCATCAGCTCCCAGAGCTGCCACCTCATCTTCGACAGTAGCAGCATCAGGGGACTTGCTGGCAATGAACTCACGGGCGATGTTCTGGTTGCTGGGCCACGTTCCCAGCACAGGCTCAGTAAAGGTGAGCTTGACTTTCAGTTTCTTCATGGTTGTATTTCCTCCTGTTTTTTATTTGCGGTCGGCTCCCGCGACCATCTTGCCAAGGATGGCAAAATGGTTTCGGCTGCTGCCAGACAGCCATCATCAGGCGGGTTTCACTTCATCGAACTCTTTCCAAGAGATATAAGTTCTGCGCCCAGTCTTGTACGGGTTATCGTGGTCGAAAGAGAACAGAACGTACTCTTTCTCACGGCGGGGACTCTCATGAAGGGCAAATCGGAGAGAACCAACACTCGCCCGGCTGGTTCTATTTGCCTTCATCTGCCGGATGGCCTTAATCTCTGCGTTGCTCAGCTTCTTCACGGTTCAGCCCTCCTCGTTGTACTCATCCACATCCCGGCTGGAAAGCCCAGCCAGAAAGACGCGGTGCTTACCGTTCTGGTCACGCTTCCAGTCACCGCCCATCATGCAGATGGCAGTGATGTAGCCCTGATACAGACCATCGCAAGCATTCCGCTGAGCTTCGGTTGCATCCTTGCGGTTCATGCCGAACCACTGAGCGTCCATGGAGAGGGCCAGAGTGTTCAGGCCGGTGTGAATCTGGTCAATGTACATCTTTTTCATCTCTCAGCCCTCCTTGACAAGCTGCATCATCTTGAAGATGCGGTTCCACTGCTCTTCATTCAGGCAGCCGCCATTGTTTACAAAATCCTTGGCGAAGCAGATTTCCTGCTCCATCTCTGTCTTGCTCATCTCGTTCAGATTCTTCATGGTATGTACCTCCGGTTGCTTTCGTACTACTTTTGACAGTGCTATTATACTAGCTTTGAGCTAATTTGTAAATAGCTTTTCGCTAATTTCTTGATATTTTTTTAGCGGACAGCTATTTTCTTGGGGGAAAACGTCTCCACTGGCAGATGCTCCCGACATTTATGCCGGTATCATCCAGCAGCAAAAAAAGAGCACCAGCCGCAGCCGGTGCTCTCAATTCAAAATAGGGTTGTCTGCCCATAATCCTCCGGGGCCTCAGAAGGAGGCTTTGCGGATCTGGGCTTGTAGATACGGGTTTGGGTCAAGACATCAATTTCGCAGAACAGGAAGCCCTTGCAGTGATTCAGCCGCCGCAGGGCCGGGCCTTCCAGCATCTCATCTTTATATCTGCAATAGGCCAGCTCGTCATCATTCAGGCAGGCGTTGCAGCAGTACCGGCAATATTGTTTCATCACGGTGCCTCCCAGAATCCAAAGGCCGCCGGAAGTCCCATCCAGTGTGTTACACGGCTGCCAGACCTCCCATCTGTGTTTTCTGGGTCGAGCAGGGCGTTCATTGTCGTTGCGCCGCTATCCCAGCCAACAGAGAAAATTTTCTGCTCGGTGTCATACATCGCGGGTGAAACATACTCTCCATAGCTCTCATCGGGATAAAATGGCGAGCACTCCAAATCCCACGTTATGACATTCACAAGGCATGGTACGAATATCTCATCTTCCTTGTCAGGTTCAGGAAGGCGCGTCTTGATGCTAACCCACTGTCCAGCAAGCTGCCCCTCTTCGTCACCGACTAAGAGGCCGACAGGAACTTTCAGTCCGGCCGCGAACTTGGACAGCATTTTGGTCGTCGGGTTAGCCCCACCATTCTCGTACAGGCTCACCGTCTGCTTGGTCACACCCATTCTTTGGGCAAGCTGAGTCTGCGTGATGTGAGCGTCTTTTCGTGCTGCACGAATTTTCTCTCCGATAGAATCAGACATCTTTCAGCTCCTCCACATAGCACCAGCTTTGGGGTGCGCGATAAATAGAGCACCCTTCAATTTTGCAAGTCGGTGGAATCATGTAGTGATAAGGCGGTTCATAGTTTTCACAACGCCAATTTCCGCAAACACAATTTGATCTGCCCATTCCGAAAAAACCAAATCTTGAAAATTCATGAAGGTCTCTGGGCGTATCGTAAACCATCAGGTCAGAGATGTGCCACGCAAACAGCTCTGGCGCAGATTTTGCATAGGAGTTCAGTTCGGACTTTGGAATGCAGGATTTTTTGATATCCCGTATCTCTATTGCTATATCATCATTTCCGAATTCGTTTAGAGGTAGATAGCAATAATCAAAATTATCGTCGATTCCCATCCGCCGAATAGTGTCTATCTTGTAGCAGGTGAATTCGCCGATAACAAATCCATCCAGCCGCTGCCAGCCTTGAACAGGAACAGTCCGCAACCATCCTTCAGCGGTTTTTGCGCAGTAGATGTACACCTTGAACGGAGTTTCCAGCTTCGGTCGGGTCTTACGCACCTCAACGGTCTTTTCGCCGCTGAGAATCTTCTTGCACCATTCGGGCCGGATGCTCATCAACGCAGCTTTCACGCTCGCACCTCCAATCAGTAATACTTGATCTCCACCAGAGAGGTGGACACCAGCTCAAAGCGGCCATCTTCCAGAGGAATGCGGAGCAGCTGATACTCACGCTCGGCAGATAGCTTCGGGTCAGGAAGCAGCTCGCCAAAGTCCTCCACGGTGATGGTATACTTCGGATACCGCCGGGCTACTTGTGTTCCATCTTCAATGGCAGGAGAATAGACTGTGACGTGGTAACAGGGGTGGTCAGAAGTTTCGGTTTTAGTTTCAGTATCAGCAGATGTCGGACTGCAGGCCGTAGCCCAGAGCGTCAGGGCCAGCAGCACAACGGACACAGCGAAACAGGATAATCTCTTTTTCATCGGTCAGAACCTCCATTATTCGATCTTCTTGCCGCGGGAGATGGCGATGTCGCGGTCAATCTCCTCCAGAGTCCGCATTGCGCTTGCCTCCATTTCTGAGCTTTTCCTCCAGCTTATTCAGGTCGAAGCGGTCAAAACATCCATGCTGCACAAGAGCGTTCGCCGTGTGCGTCACACAGACCATACCGGCCAGCAAATCGGAATAGCTCTTGGCTTCCTTGGCGGTCTTACTCAAGATATTATTGAGTGCAATAAGCTCCAGCCCACTCAGCTTTACCACGGCGTATCCGGGGTCTTCCTTGGCATCATCGCGCACCTCCAGCGAATAGATTCTCATTGATCTCCCTCCTCATCGAACATACTAAGTTGGCCAGCAACGTTTTTATCTTCCATCCACCAGCGAAAAACATCCATTCCGGTTTGCCAGTCACACTGCAAACCTTTTACTTTTCTGATATTAAGCATTCGTTCAAACGCTGAGATGTACATTTTTTCGTAGGCGGGCCAGCGCATAAACTCACGCTGTCTGCCCCCCCTACCGGCCATAGGACAGCCGATGCAGCCAACGCGCTTCTGCCCTTCGCAATACAACGGATTGATAGGCAAGTGTTCGCTGTGCGTGTAGTCCCACACATCATCGTCAGACCAGTCCACGATCGGATTGACGGTCATCTTGCCTTTGACGTTGCACGTTTCAAACAGCTTTCTCTTCTCGTCATTATCGCTCGTGAGGATAATGCGCTTCTCTTTGTCTTTGTGCATCAGCTCCATAACGCCGCGGCTGTTCTTGCGCCGGGAGGATTCAGCCCAGCGAACGCCTGTGGCAATAAATCTGTCGCGGCCAGTATTTTCTTTGAGAACAGCGCAGCAGTATCTCACAAGTCGCGTTGGCGGCATCATCTTCTGAGGAATCAGCGACCACATCGAGGTGGGCTTGCCCTTGTATCTGGGCTTTTCAATGGTGCAGTTGATACCGCGGCTTTCCATCTGCATGAACTGCTCCCTGATAAAATACACGGTTTCAGGGGCATCAGCCGTGGTGTGACTGTTCACGACCTCAAAATCAATGCCGGACCTTTCGGCCAGGGCAACCAGCACTTGGCTGTCTTTGCCGCCGCTATATGTAATAAGCAGTGGCTTCCCATACCTATGCAGGGATAGCCTTGCAGCATCCTGCAGCCTCGCAATCGCCATTTGTTCTTTGTCCACTTTTCAGCCTCCTATCATTTCGTTACGGGCGTTCCACAGCTTTACAGCCTGCCCCTGTGCAACAAAGGGCATATCGTGCCAGTCTTTCACCCAGACAGCACCGACTCTGGCCCCACAGCTGGAGCAGGCCACGCAATACTTGCCGCCCCTGAGCCTCAGGATTCTGGCAGAGCCTCCACAGAACGGGCACGGTTTCAATTCGGATTTTGCCATCGCTCAGCCTCCCACAACAGGAACCAGCAGAAACAGCAGGAAAAACAGCAGGGCCATCACGGACATTGCCGCAGCCATACGTCTGCCGTCTTTCTCCCGGATTGCATAGTTGGTATGTATTGCAGCCTTCAGCAGGCCAAGCATACACAGGTACACGCCGGCAGCGGCGAGAACCTTTTTCATGGTTTCCAGCAGCATCTTTGCACCTCCATCAGCTCACGGCCCAATACACAATCGCAAGGGCAAAAACGAGGGCAGCCAACGAAGAATACGCAGCAATCATCATTTTCCTGTCTCCCTCTGCAACGGCTTTCAGGGCAACAGCGACCATGCGTAAAAACAAGGTCAAAATAACAGCTGTTGCTACGATGGCCAGAACGCTCTGCGTGACTTCTTCCAGAATCATCTCACGCCCTCCGCTGCTCGATCATCTTCATGCACAACTCCCGGTAAACATCACGCTGTGCGCAAGCAGAGATAAACTCCCGCTCGTAAGAATGCCCCCCCTCAGAAGGAGCATCAGGCTGCGCAAGGCTCTTACGGCCATCAGAAAAGGCCTGCACAGCATTCTTGACAGGAACCGGGGCCGGGTCGGGAATGACAACAGGGCCAACAATATCAGCAGTGTCAGGAGCTTCTTTCGGCTTGGAAAGGTAGTTGTCAAGGCCCAGACTGACCATCAGGGCAAACTCGATGTCCTGCATCTCCTTATCGCACAGCTGGCCGATGTAGTCATTCAGCCGCAGCTTGTCCACAGTAAAAATCTGCTCACAGAGGGCAGTGGATTCCTGCAGCTTCCCAGCAGCATTGATGTGAACGTGGGTCTGCATGGGCTTCTTCTCCCGCGTGGTCAAATAGACGATCTCCAGAGTGGAGGAGTTTTTGTTGTTATGGTTGTTGCTCACAATGATGGCCGGGCGGCCAGCGTGCTGCTCGCTCCCAATCTCATTACCAGTAGGATAAACATAGTAGACCTCGCCACGATAAAACATACCGTTCATGTAAAAATCTCCCTTCAAAATTCAAGTGGTCCCTAACGCAGGGACGCTTATTTTTAGACGTTGACGCAATACCAGCCGATTTCTTCCAGCAGGGTGACAGCAACCGTGCTGTCAGGCAGCAGCTTTACGAAAAGCTCAGCTATGGCGTTTGCCTGCTCTTCGGTGCGGCAGAAAACTTCTTCGCCGTCTTGCCAGAAGTCGCAGGCATCAGATGGGGCCTTCGGCATCCCAGCTATCAAAATATCCAGAATATCCACAGAATCACCTCCAATCCGGTTCTGAGCGCATCTTGCCATCAGAGGCCAGCCACGCAATGTCACATCCAGTGAGAATAAACTGCATGGTCAGCTCGTGGTCGATGCGGTTTCCCAGCTTGCAATAAATGATCTCCATATCCTCTTCGGTAAAGGCTGTGCCCAGAAAAGCATTGATGGAAACCCGCATGGCATTGTGGAAGCGGTCATTTCGCCACTCTTGAGAATAGGGCTGCGTCTTGAAGGCAGCCCGCGACAGCCACTCAAGCACTTTGGCTTGGACGTCCTCAGGGGTCATGCAGTCGGCCAGCAGGAAATATTGGTTTGTGCGCGGATGAGCAATAAACTCGTCTCGGCTGTTGATATAGCTGCCGGGGAAGGACACAAGTAGCTTCTTTCTGGCCTTCATGGTATCGCCGTAGTTGTCAAACACCCTGCTCGCCTCCATTCTGGAGCATCCGAATCTGGGCCAGAACCTCACGCGCGGCCCGCTTGCCATTCGCCGTGAGCTGCCGCTGCCATGCACCCTGAGAAGGGCACCACTTGAAGGCGTGAGACTTCAGAATGGCCCGGATGTCAGGCTCAGGCTTTCCCTCAAAGATGAGCTGCACCCGCATGGTGGAGCTATTCTCGTGGTAAGTAATGCCTGGCAAGTCCTCCATGGCAACCGGCTGGGCATTTTCCTGCACAGCGGCTTCCATTTCAGCAATGCGCTTTTCGATTTGCTGAATCTGCTTCCTGACGTTCCCAATCTGCCATGTGAGGTACGGCTTGCGGTCATTCCACTGCCGCATTCGGCCTTCGATTGCAGCCTTCTCCAGAGGGCCAATGTCCGGGCATCCATCGAGAGTGTCGTTCTCACGGTAGAACAGGTTGACGGCCTTCATGTGCTCATGCTGGCCCTTGACGCGCTCCAGCTTCTTCCGCAGGGCGGTCAGAGCTTCAGGGTCGCGGCTATTGATAGGGGCATTGTGCCCATAATCCCGGATGCTGTCCAGAAGCTCAGCAGCCTTGTTATAATTCATAAGGTTTGCGCTCCAAGCCTCACCCTGACGCTTCTTCTTTTCCACAGGGAAGTTTGCACCGCCAACAATCAGGATGCTCGGGCACCATGTGCCCACCTCATTGTCACGGTTAATAGCAAAGGCCAGAGTTCGCTCGTACTTGTCGAGCATCCCATCCACCCGGTTGCGCTGGGCGGTGGTCTTGCACTGGGCCTTCACTTCTTCAGCAATGCGCCGCGCCTCATCCACCTGACGCTGATATTCAGCAGTGGCAGAGCCTTCCACATAATCTCGCGTGGAGCGCATCTCGTGCGCTCGCCGGGCCATATCTTCGTTGATTTCATAGCTCATTGTTTATTACAGCCTCCATTCACTTGCGGGAAGAACAGCCTCCCGATGTCCTTCTGCGGGATGTCCATCAGCTCACAGATTGCTGCAATCTGATCTCCACGCCAATGGGAATGGCCCCGCATCTTCATAGAGAATGCGCCTTCGCTGATGCCAACGGCTTCAGCGACCTCCCTGTCGTGGTATCCGTGCTCATGGAAAATGCCTCTCAGGGCAAAGTACGGAATATTGCGGTAGCTCCCAACAGGAGGCCGCCCAGCAGCTCGAACACGCTCGTTCATTCTTTCTTCACCCCCTTCCCAGTGAGAGCAGCAACAGCATCGTCAATGTCGTATTCGCCAACGCAGTTGATGTGGCTGTATGTCCTGAGCTGCGCTTCGGCTCCATCATTCCAGACCTTCAGGTTGGCATACTTGCCGGGGTTCTCCGCAGCCTTCCGATATGCTTCTCCAAAGCTGTCGGCCTCAACATCAAAGCTGCCCCAGACCTCCAGAACTGCATCGATTGTGTATTTTGCCATCCTTTCCACCTCCTCAGACATCCCGGCACACCTTGTGGTATGCAAACCAGTGGCCATGCCGCCGGAACAGATAGAACCAGTTCGTGAACTCCTGCCCTGTGCAGTCATAGGGGCTGTTGTAAGCTTCCAGATAGCAGTTGCCGCGGAACCAGTCAGCAGCAGACTCTTCGTGCATCCTGTCCAGTTCATCGGGCAGCCGAACCAAATCCAGATGGCCATTATAATCACCACTGATGATGCGCACATTGGAAGCTGGGCGGTTGTTGTAGGCCCGAATCTCCCTCTTGACTGTTGCGGCCAAATTTTTCACGGCGGACTTCTTCTCAGCAGAGGCAGGAATATCGTTCTGCATGAACATCAAGAGCGCATACGCATCCCGCAGCTTCTCATTATTGGTAATGTTGAACATTGTCTTTTCCTCCGATCAGTAAATCTCGCACCGCTGCATTTCCTCAACATACTGGTTGATTTTCTCCAGCGTAGTCCATGTGGGCTTGCAGTCCTCAGGGAGGCTCGCCCACAGGCTCCGCATTGTCTGTGCCTGGCTCTGGACGTTTCCGGCCCAGAGGCAAGCATCGCTCCGGTGCCCAGCTCCAAGGAAGTATCTGCAATCTGACAAGAGGCGGTCAAGAAGAACATAGCGGTCATGCTCACTGCGGTTTTGCGGGTCAATCTCACAGCTCCCGAACTCAGCATCAAGCGGAAAGTACAGACGTGCAGAGGCTTCCAGATAGTGCGGCCAGTATTCAGGGTACAGCCCATAGGAGCCATCGGGAAGCACTGTGAAGGCGGTAGCAGTCACAACAAGGATATTCCTTTCAAGGGGAAGGCCGCGAAAGGTGTTGATTGCGATTCTGGCACATTCCATCTCGCCCGTGCCAGCAGTAAGATGATGAGTGATGGCCTTTGCCGGGTCATATCCAGCGGCCTTCAATCTTTCTAAAACGGTCATGTTCTTGCCTCCCTTAGAGTGTTTTTGCGCTGCTCTTAAACCCGCAGACGTAGGTGTAGGTATCTTTGCGGCTGCAATCCTCAGCACAGACCACACGGAACCGCCGCTGCGGGTGGAGATTCTTCCGGGCCTCTCTTTCATACTCGGCCACAGCACCATCATAAGCCCTACGGCCAGCATAGAAAGAGTGGCTGCGCCATCCTGTCACATCAGAGGCCCCAGCGGGCAGGAATCCCGCCTGCACGATGTAAATCTTCTGTGCCATCTCAAACGCCTCCGTTTTGCAGTAAGTTCACAGCAGCAGCACGGTCGGCTACGCTGATATAGAAAGCCCTCAGCTCCTCCAGCCGCTTGAACACATCTCCATCTTCGCCGGAATCCAACCGGGCACGGTCAATGGCCGGCTGGAGCCTCTCGGCCCAGATGCGGAAGTTCTCGGCAATATAGGAGTGGTTCACATCATCCACGACCAGAATCTCAGCATTGGCGGCGTTCCATCTCTTGGCATCCATCTTGGTGCGCCAGCTTCCAGCATTTACCGCAATGGGCCAAAAGGCCGTGGCATACTTGCCCTCGCTCAGTTTGCCACTCCTGCACAGCTTGTTCAGGCAGCAGCTCTCGCCGTACCAGCAGGGGTCGCCGGGTGCGTGAATCACCGCGAACAGACCATTATCCGACTTGAAATAGCCTCCAGATACCAGCACCACATCGCCGGTCTGAATCTGCCTGCCGTTCTTATCAATCATAAAAATAAACCTCCCATGTACTCATTATTTTCTGCGGTGGCTCCCGCGACGCCCTTTCGGGCGTTTCGGCTGCTGCCATGCAGCCATCATCAGGCGGGTTCAGTCTTTGATTTCATGCACATCAGTGATTTCGTTGATGTCCAAGCCGTGACCTGTTTCGTCAATCAATCGCTGAACAGCTACGTTGCGAGCATCTATCGGGTCAGTGGCGTTGACTTGGTAAGAATCCCAGAACCGGTCAGCTGTGTTGAAAATCGAAACTTCATAACATTTCATCGTTCAGTCCTCCTTCTCAATGCTCAACAGGCTCATGCTGCCATACGCACAGCCATCTTCAATATCACGGGCCTTCTTACGGGCAGAGGTGATAGACACGGCTTCAATCTCACGGGTGGTTTCGTAGCCGCCATTCTTCATCTGCGGGTTGCCTCTCCAAAAGGTTGCAATGTACTTTTTCATGGTTGCCATTTTTTGTTCCTCCAAAGTGTTGATTTTTTTATTGGTTGATGCTATCATTTAGCTAGTTTCTAACTACTTTTGACAATGCTATTATACTAGCTTTTCGCTAATTTGTAAATAGCTTTCCGCTAATTCCTTTGAAAAAATTTAGCTTTTTGTTAATTTTGGAGGTTCCAGATGGGTACATTTATGTTTGACAGGCTCGATTCGCTCTTAAAATCCAGCGGAATAACAAGAAAAGCTCTCTGCCAAGCCTCAGGGCATGCGGACAACTACATCCGAATGTTCGAGAAGCGCAACACAGAACCGCCAAGGGAATTTGTAAATTTTTGCGCGGAGCAGCTAGGTACGACTAGCGCATATCTATACGGAGAATCGGACACCCCAGCAAAAGAAAAAGCCCCGGCAGCAGATAGCAGCCGAGGCGTTACGGATGAAGATCTGAAGTTCGCGCTCTTCGGGGGCGGCGATGTGACAGACGCTCAGTTCGAGGAGGTCAAGAACTTCGCTCGTTTTATAAAGGAGCGGGATGCGAATGGACAGAGTAAGTGAGCTTTACGACACAGCAGAGAAAAGCGGAATAGAGGTGCTCAGCTTCCCACTGCCGGAAACAGGCAGCATCAGCATCGAGCAGGGAGGAAGATGCTATATCGGCATCGACAGCAGCCGGAAGTTGACGCAGGCAGAGGAGGCCGCCCGCCTTGGGCATGAGCTGGGCCATTGCTTATACGGAGGGTTCTATACACGCGCCACGCCTTACGATCTCATGGAACGGCATGAGGTCAGGGCCGACCATTGGTACATACTTCACGCGATCCCAGAGGGCAAGCTGATGTCGCTGCTCCAGCAGGGCCTTGATGCTTGGGAGATAGCAGAGGAGCTTGACACAACGGAAGAGTATGTCAGGCGGGCATACTACTTTTACAAGGACAGGAGAGGAGGATGGCTGTGCTGTGAAAAAGAGAACAGGAACCGCGACATGGAGAGAGGCTGAAGGCCGCTGGCGAATCAAAGTCCAGAAGAACGGAACGCAAAAATGCTTTTACAGTAACACACCGGGCAGAACAGGCCAGAGAGAAGCCAACGCCAAAGCCGATGCGTGGTTGGATGATAGCATCAGGGATGGCCGAAAGAAGGTATCAGCTCTATACGATGAGTGGGTGGAAGATGTGGCCCTTTCAGCCGGGACATCTTATGTGATGCAGTGCCGGAAGTATGGCGATTATTATATCCTCCCGGTGGTCGGCAATCTCAGAATCGAGGAGCTGACCGAGGGCGATCTCCAGAAGGCCATTGATATGTCGTACAAAAAGAGGTGCCTGGCAAAGCGGAAGGTTATGAAAACCAGCGACAAGCCCCTCAGCAAGAAAACACTTATGACCATTCGCTCCACCTCCAACAGCTTTCTGCGCTGGTGCCGCCGGAATAAGTACACCACCCTGAACCCTGAGCTGAGCATCCCCAAGGGGGCCAGAATGGGAAAGCGGAAGATACTCCAGCCCAACGCGCTGAGAATCCTATTTTCGGTGGATACGCGCCTCTGGCACACGAAGCGAATTTTCGATGACTATATCTACGCATATAGGTTCTCTGTGTCCACAGGGGTGCGCCCCGGGGAGCTTGTGGGCCTATGGTATGGAGACATCAAAGGGAACACTGTCAGCCTCAGGCGCAGCATCAACACGCTGGATGAGGAGACAACAGGAAAGAACGAGAACAGCGTCAGGTCTTTCGATATGTGCCAGCAGGCCAGAGAAGCATACGAGGCACAGGTGCAGCTCTTGAAGGCTCAGGGTGTCCAGCTCAACTATAACACGCCGCTGTTCCAGATACCCTGCCAGCGGTCTCTCGCCCGCCGGTGGGAAAAGTATCAGGACACAAATGGCATATCGCCCAGAATCACCCTATATGAGCTGCGGCATACTTTTGTCAGCATGGAGGCCGGGCAGCTCACAGAGGGGCAATTGAAGATGCTCGTGGGCCACAGCAAGAACATGGACACGTTCGGAGTGTACCAGCACGAGATGCAGGGCCAGAGGGCAGAGCTGGCAGATGCCACCACGGAGGCCATCAAGAAGGCCCACGGGTGAGCAGCAGGCCCCAGCCCCAGACCGTGCGGGACGGAAGAGCATTGGGTGGTCGGATTGGAACCTCCACCCAAACGGCCACCCAGTTGGCCCCACTTTCGGCCCCACATATTTTTGTAAAAAACAAAAAGGGCCAGCAAATAGATGCAGGCCCTTCCAGAAAAAACGATGCGCTTTCAGTAAAAACATCTGGTTTTTACAACGGCGATGAATAAAAACAGTTGTTCGATTCCCATTACCCGCTCCAAAAGACCTGAACCTTGAACGGTCCGGGTCTTTTCTTTTTGTCCTGCACTGGGCAGTCATCTTGCAAACCGGCGGCGGAAATGCTACAATAGAGCCATAAAACCGCTGAAAGGGGAACGCTACAATGGAATTCCGCGATAAACCGATGGAGAACCTCATGCGCCTGCAGGAGAAGGATATCTGCAAAAATGTTAACGCCCTGCTGCTGGAGGGCGAGCAGATCGTGGGCGCATACAAGACGGTGCGCGATCAGGTGGTGTTCACCAGCCACCGCATCATCATGGTGGATATGCAGGGGGTCACGGGCACGCGGCAGCAGCTTTTTGTGCTGCCCTACCGCAAGGTGCTGCACTATGGCATTCAGACGGCGGGTTTTGGCGATCCGCTGCAGGCGTCCCAGCTGACAGTCTGCTTTGCGGACGGCCATGAGGCCAAGTTTGGCTTTATTGGGCAGAAGGACCTGTTTCAGGTGGCAAACGCTATCAGCGCCTGCATCCTGTAAGAAAAATTATGAACCGAAGCCGCTGCACAAGGGTTTGTGCGGCGGCTTTTTTTACGCATTTTTGCGGCTGGTTGTATACAAAACGCATGAAAATTTGAAACAAAACGCAAAACAATGTGCCAAAATAGGCGAAAAACTGAGAAACGCAAAACTTTGTGCCACAAGATAAAAACATGATTGACATTTTGTTTCGTCTCGCGTACAATTCGGGGCACAAGGCAGTCCCGCTGCTGCGGGACAAAAAAGCACGAATACAGGTGTATTGTCGCATTGCGGCAAAAAGAATGGGAGGACCTTACCATGTCAACCAAATTTTCCCGTAAAACGTTCCTGAAGGGCAGCGTTGCCGGTCTGGGCATGATGGCGCTCAACGTGTGCACCGCCGGGGCAGCCTCTGCTGCCGAGCCCGCAGCCGCCGCAGCGGAGGATACCAACTCCCTGAACCTCGTCCCTAAAAAGGCGGCCTCGGTCAAGGTGACCAGCCGCGGCAGCGTGAGCGGCGGCTGGCAGGGCGAGCCGGTGTTCCCCAACTGGAAGGGCTACACCGACGATACGCTGGCCATGAACCACATGTACACCTTTGTGGGCTACGCAGGGCAGGGAACGCTGTGCGTGGAGCCCGAGGCGGGCGTGACCGGCTTTAACCTGTTCGTCAATAACCGCCAGATCAACACCGCTGCCATGGCGGCAGGCGGCGTGTGGAACGTGGACATTTCCGGCCAGACCATCAACGGCCGCAACACCATTCAGGTGGGCGGCATCCGTCCCCGCGGCAAAAAGGTGACCGTGCGGGTGGGCTACCCCACCGTGCAGGAGGGCAGCCTGCAGGACGTGGGCATCGACCGCGATGCACTGGAGCTGTTGGAGCAGATCATTCAGGCAGATGTGAACAACGGCTTCCCCAGCGCACAGATGGCCATTGTGAAAAACGGCAAGCTGGTGTATCAGAACGCATGGGGCAAGGTGAACTCCTATAATCCGGACGGCACCCCCAAGACCGACAGCCCGGCTGTGACCAACAATACCCTGTACGATCTGGCCTCCAACACCAAGATGTACACTGCAAACTACGCATTACAGTACCTCGTCACGCAGGGCAAGGCCAATTTGGACAGCCGTCTGGTAGACCTGCTGGGCAGCGCCTTTGTGGAGGACACCATCGACATTACCTACAACGGCTACGAGAACCCGGGCCTGAAGGTCAACAAGCAGTGGAAAGCAGAACTGACCCTGCGCGATATCCTGCGCCATCAGGCAGGCTTCCCTGCAGACCCCCAGTACCACAACGATTCCTTTGACCAGTGCGCTCAAAAGACCGTTCCCGGTGCCACCAACGTGCTCTTCTCCGGTTGGGACGGCAGCGCTGCAACCCGCGCCGCGACCCTCAAGTCCATCTTCAAGACCCCGCTGATGTATAAGCCGGGCACCAAGACCGTTTACTCCGACGTGGACTATATGCTGCTGGCCTTCGCTATTGAAGCCATCACCGGCAAGGGTTTGGACGCCTTCCTGAAGGAGACCTTCTGGGACCCCATGGGTCTGACCCACACCACCTATAACCCCCTGCTGAACGGCTTTGCCGCCAACGACTGCGCCGCCACTGAGCTGAACGGCAACACCCGTGATGGTGCCATCTCCTTCACCGGCGTGCGCACTGCTACCATTCAGGGCCAGGTGCACGACGAGAAGTGCTACTACGCGATGGGCGGTATTTCCGGCCATGCAGGCCTGTTCTCCAACGCTACCGAGTTGGCAAAACTGGCCTCGGTCATGCTGACCGGCGGCTACGGCGAGAACCGCTACTTCTCCCGCAACGTGATGGACGCCTTTACCGCACCCAAGAAGGAGGACGCTGCCAACTGGGGTCTGGGCTGGTGGCGTGAGGGTGACAACCAGCGCTGCTGGTATTTCGGCACGCAGGCACCCTCCAATACCATTGGCCATCAGGGCTGGACCGGTACGTTGACCATGATCGACCCTGTGGAGAATCTGGTGGTGGTGTACCTGACCAACAAGATCAACTCCCCGGTCACCGATAAGGCCGCGAACCCCAATAATTTCAATGGTAACTGGTATACGGCTTCTACGCTGGGTTTTGTGGCACAGCTGCTGTATCAGGGTCTGCAGAACCACGGCACCGACCCCAACAACGCTTACAGCGCCCTGCTGGAGGATATGGCGGAAAGCAAGTTTGCGCTGGTGGCCGAGGGCGGCAGTGTGCCTGCCACCCACCCGCTGGTGCGCTCCGGTTATGCCGTGCTGGAGGCTATGGCTGCCCACGCCAATGCCACCCACTCTTATCTGGACCGCAACTATTTCAACGATGCCCTCACCCTGCTGGATGATACCCGCGATGCAGAGGAACTGGCAAGGCTGAAAAAGATGCTCAATAAGTTCTGAGTGCAGTTCTTTACAAATAACTGAATAAATAGCAAAGGGACTGCCGCACCAAATGAGGTACGGCAGTCCCTTTAACTTTAGCAGGCTGGACCCTTTCAGATGTGCGCCGTTTTGCGCACCAGCTGCCGGTGCATCAGCGCCATCAGCACCAGAAATACCAGCAGGTAGAAGGGGAACAGCGCCGGGGTGATGTTGTTGGCCAGCAGACCGAACAGCGGCGGCATGGCAAGATTGCCCACATAGGCGCTGCTCATCTGGATGCCGATGACGGCCTGAGAATTCTGTGCGCCGAAATGCGCCGGGGTGGCGTGGATGATGCTGGGGTAGATGGGAGCGCAGCCCAGCCCTACCAGCACAAGCCCGGCCAGCGCAAAGACCTGCGCCCCGGGCAGCAGCAGGGCGGCAATGCCCATGCCCAGCACCGCAAACCCCAGACGGATCATCTGGTCGTCGCTCAGTTTTAAGGTCAGAAAGCCGCAGACGCCCCGCCCCACTGTGATGCCGATATAGAACAGGCTGGCAAAGCTGGCAGCCGTCTGGGCAGGCACCTGCCGCACAAGGGTCAGGTAGCTGCTGGCCCAAAGCCCGGCGGTGGTCTCCAGTGCGCAGTAGCAGAAGAAGCAAAGCATCACTTCCTTCGCGCCCGGCAGCGCGAACACTTGCGGCAGGGTCAGCGCCTTTGGCACAGTACCGTCCGGGGCAGCGTCGGGGCGTTTATGCCACAGGGGCAGGCTGCAAAAAAGCACGGCAGAAAGTGCAATCTGGAACAGGGCGATGTACCGGTAACCGCTGTTCCAGCTCAGCCCGCCGGAAAGCGCCGCGCCCATCACCACAGGGCCGATGGTGGTGCCCACGCCCCACATACAGTGCAGCCAGCTCATGTGGCGGCTTTCGTAATGCAGGGCAACGTAGTTGTTCAGGGCGGCATCCACGCTGCCCGCGCCCAAGCCGTAGGGAACAGCCCACAGGCAGAGCATCCAGAACCGGCCGGAGACCGAGAAACCGAACAGCGCCGCAGCGGTCATGCCCACGCTGAGGGCGGTCACCCTGCCCGTGCCCAGTGCCCGGGTGAGTCGGTCGCTGTTCAGGCTGGAAACGATGGTGCCCAGCGAGATGATCATGGATAGAATGCCCGCGTAGGAGAAGGGAACGCCCAGCTGGGGGTACATGGTGGGCCATGCAGACCCCAGCAGGGAATCCGGCAGACCAAGGCTGATAAAAGCCAAGTAAATAATAGGCAGCAAAAGCTGTGTCATAGGAAAAGTTCCTCCACAGATGATTTAATGGCGTGCTCCGCAGTGTATGCGGGCGCGCTATAAGAATAACATGACAAGACGGGAAATTATAGGGCAAAAGCGCCTGATTATTACAATAAAACCGGCGTTTCTTCGTTTTAACCTGTGAAAATGCGTCTGCCGCGGTCCACAGGCCGCGGCAAACATAAAACAGAAATAGACTTCCGTTGAAGATGGCCAAAGCGCAAGCAGCGGCCATTCTGGATCGTCTTTTAGTTTTCGCTGTTCTTTTCCAAATACACGGTGGTGGAGGGGAAGGCGAAGTCCACGCCGTTTTTCTGCATCACGTCCATCAGATCGAGATTTAAGTCGTTCTGCATCTGCAAAAAGCGGGTCATGTCGGCGGTGCGCAGGTAGGCGGACACCAGCAGGTCGATGCTGGAAGCGCCGAAGCCGTTCAGCTTAACCAGCACCGAGTCCTCGTAGGTGTAGGGGCTGGCCTTGAGCATGGCAGTCAGGTCGGTCATCAGCTGTTCCAGCTGAGGACGGGAGGTATCGTAGGTGACCCCGAGGGTGAAGCGGTACAGCCGCTTGTTGCGCAAAGTACCGTTGTTGATGGTGGCAGAGCTGACTGTGCTGTTGGTCAGGATGTACACCGAGTTATCCAACGCGCGGACTTTGGTGGAGCGGAAGTTGATGTCCACCACCTCGCCGGAAACGTCGCCCACGGTGATCCAGTCGCCGATGGAAAACGGGCGATCCAGCAGGATGACCAGCCCGCTGAACAGATTTTTGGCGCTGTCCTGCGCCGCGAGAGAGATGGTCAGACCGACAAGACCCGCACTGGCTACGATGCTGCCCACCGGCAGGCCGCTCTCCTGTGCCATGGTCATAACGCCCAGAACCACGATGAGAACTTTGTACACCTTGTTCAGCAGGGTGGTTAGAGTGCGGTTAGTGCGCACCTCCTCGCCGCAGCTCGCCAGCAAAAGGTCGGTGAGATCGGCGGCGGCGTACAGCCCCTGACACACAAAAAAGGTGGCGGCCAGCTCAAAGACTGTGAGCAGAAATTTATTTACGCCGGCAATTGCCCACGGCAGGCTGGCCGCTGCGGCATAGATGAACGCTGCAAGGGTGAGCCGCTGCAGCGGTACGGCAAAGCTGCGCAGCAGAATGGGCGTACCGGCCAGCCGCCAGTTGCGGCGCAGCAGGGCAGGGAACACCCTGCGGGACAAAAGCTGCCGCGCCAGCCAGCCAAGCGCCAGCAGCAGCGCCGCGCACACCACGCGGGCGGCAAAGGCTGCCCAGCCTTCCAGCAGCAGCGAGCCAAGCTCGAAGCCAAGGTTACGGATCGAGAAAATCATGGAAAACCTCCTGTGTTTTTTCACAACGCATATTATGATAGCATACTCTGCCGCCCGGGGCAAGGAAAGAAAGGTGAAAACGCACTTTGACAAAAAATGTGCAAACTTTTTGGAAAGGGGGCTTGACAGCGCCGCAGTACCGCGCTATACTCTTGGTCAGAAAGTTCGTTTCAGGGCGGGGTGCAATTCCCCACTGGCGGTAAAGTCCGCGACCACCCGCAAGGGTGCTGACCCGGTGTAACTCCGGGACCAACGGTATAGTCCGGATGCAAGAAACGGCAGGCAAATTGCGTCTGTGCGCCCTGTTGCAGTTTTTGGTTGCAGCAGGGCGCTTTTTGGTTTGTCTTTCCGGTTCGATCCAGCGCGAAAAGGGCTTTCCGAACAAATTTGAACGGGGAGTACACCCCGGGGAGGACAACTACCATGAAAAAGAATACCACCCACAACCTGACCGTTGCCGCCATGCTCAGCGCGGTCGCCTTTATCCTGATGTTCATCGAGTTCCCGCTGCCGATGCTCATCCCGTCCTTTGTCAAGATGGACTTCTCCGACCTGCCCGCCCTGCTGGGTGCCTTTGCACTGGGCCCGGTGTACGGCGTGGTCATCAGCTTTATGAAGAACCTGCTGCACATCATCATCAAGGGCACCTCCACCGCCTGCGTGGGCGAGCTGTGCAACTTTATGCTGGGCGCGGTGTTCTCCGCTGTGGCGGGCTTTGTCTACAAGCGCCACAAGAGCCGCAAGACCGCCATTCTGGGCGCCATTGCCGGTGCAGCCGTCATGGCCGTGTTCAGCGTGCCCTCCAACTACTTCATCACCTACCCGGCCTATGTGCAGTTCTACCACATGCCGCTGGAAGCTATTTTGGGCATGTATCAGGCCATCCTGCCTTCTGCTGACAGCCTGATCAAGTGCCTTGTGATCTTCAACATGCCCTTCACGCTGGTCAAGGGTCTGCTGGACGCGGTGCTGTGCCTGCTGATCTATAAGCCCCTGTCTCCCATCCTGCACGGCCGCAAGTAAGCTGCTGAAATAACAGAGAGCCGGAAAGTCCGCGGACTTTCCGGCTCTCTGAATTTATAAGAAACTTTACGCCAGCGCGCCTTTATCCAGCCATTTGCCACGCGCCATGCGCAGCAAAAACAGTGCGCCGCGGGTGCAAAGCTCGGCGCACATGGCCACCCATACGCCCACCAGCCCAAAGCGGGGAGCCAGCAGAACTGCCAAGGTCAGCCGCACGCCCCACATACTGACAAGGTTCAGGATAAAGCAGCCGGTGCTGTCGCCTGCGCCCTGCATGGAGCCGCTGGCTACGATGCTTGCCCCGAACATCGGCTCGGCAAAGGCTTCGATGCGCAGCACCCGCGCGCCCAGTGCAATGACGGCGGCGTCGGCGGTGAAGATGCCCATCAGCTGCGGGGCAAACACATACAGCCCCACGCCGGTAAGCGCCATGATGCCCATGCCCATGGCGGTGCACAGCCATGCAAAGCGCTTGGCCATGTCCCGGCGGTTTGCGCCCACGGCCTGTCCCACCAGCGCAAGAGCGGCGTCCTGAATGCCGTAGCCCGCCATGTAGCACAGGCTCTCGGCGCTGACCCCCAGACTGTTGGCGGCAATGGCGGTAGTGCCCAGCCCGGACACGATGCGCACCAGCAGCACCTGTGCCGAGGACAGGGCAGCGCGCTCTGCCGCCAGCGGCGCGCCCACCTTCCACACGTTATGCAGGCAGGCGCGGGTAATGTGCCACGAGCCGGGCTTGCGGATGCACAGCGGACCATCCCTCAGCAGCAGAACGCCCAGCGCCAGCGTACCGCCCACGGCGTTGGCAAGGGCTGTGCCCAGTGCTGCGCCCGGTACGCCCCAGCCCAGACCCCAGACCGTGAGGTTCTGGCCGAATACCGTAATCTCCCGCGTGGGGTTGATGAGGAAAAAGTTGAAGATGATGTCCAGTACGCAGGTGAAGATGCTGATGAGACCCGGGGTAAGCGCATCACCCGTAGAGCGCAGCATGGCGGCGTAGGTGCCCATAGCCATGATAAAAGGCAGGGAAGCCGACCAGATGGCAAAATACGCCGAAGCGTTTGCCTGCAGTGCCGTGTCTGCGCCCAGCCACCCGGGCAGAAACCGGCTGATGCCCACGCCAAAGGCCGCTGCGGCAAGACCCACCGCCAGATTGAACAGCATGGACTGCCGCAGAACGCCCCGGGCATCCTGCTGGCGGTCTGCGCCCAGATACTGTGCCACCTGAATGGAAAACGCCATGCACAGCCCGGCCAGCATCCCGTGCAGCAACCATGTGCTGGAGCTGACGATGCCAATGGAGGCTGTTGCGGCGGCACCGATATGCCCCACCATGGCGGCGTCGATGTACTCCATGGCGGTAACCACGATCTGCTGCAAAATGGAAGGGATACTCAGCGTCAGCGCCACCTGTGCGGTGTGGCGCAGCGGCACCTGCTCGCCCTGCCGCATCCGGGCAGAGAGCTGCTCAAGTGTAATGGACATGGAACCTCCTGCGTTGTGGGTGAAAATTACAGACTAATACATTATTATAGAGAGCTGCGGGAGAAAAGTCAATCCAAAGTGAATTTTGCCGCCGGGATTGATTTTTGGTCTGGGGCGTGATACACTCACAAAGGACTATACAGAAAGAAAGAGGAATGTTATCTTATGATCTCAATGCTTACCTCTGTCATTGGGCAGCGGGGCGTGGATGCCATGGCGTTTTTGCTGGCATTTGTCCTGACCGCCCTGACGGATTCCATTTTCCGCGATAAACTGCCCCACGACCACGGCCGCGCCTTTGCGGTGAACGGCGAGCTTTCCAAGGGCAAGGCGCGAGGCTCCGGACTGATCTTTGTGCTGTGCATCGCACTGGTATCGCTGGCGTTCCTGCCCTTCAACACAGAGTATGTGGTGTACAATGTGCTGCTGATCGCCTCCATGCTCTCCGGCTATCTGGACGATGCCGCCGAAACCGCGTGGAATGAGTACAAAAAAGGCATCATCGATTTTGTCATCGCGGTGCTGGCGGGCGTCACCTACCTGAACTTCAATGGCTGCGGCGTACACTTTTTGCAGTGGAGCTTCACCCTGCCCTATGCAGTGTACCTGCTGCTCATCGTTATCCTTATCTGGGCAAGCATCAACGTAGTCAACTGCACCGATGGTGTGGACGGCCTTTCCGCCAGTCTGGCAGTGGTGACCATTGGCACCTACCTGCTGGCCTATAAGACCGAGTTGGGCACCTACGCCACGGCTGGTGTGGTGTTCATCGGTGCGCTGCTGGCCTACCTGTGGCTCAACGCCAAGCCCTCCAGCCTGCTGATGGGCGATGCCGGCAGCCGTGCCATGGGCTTTTTCATCGCCATGCTGTCGCTCAAGTGCGGCCACCCCTTCGCCTTCCTGCTGGCGGCTATCGTGTTCATCGCAGACGGCAGCTTGGGCATTTTGAAGATCAGCCTGAAGCGTTTTCTGCACATCTGGATCTTGAAAAATACCCTGACCCCTCTCCACGACCATGTGCGCAAGCGCAAGGGCTGGAGTGATGAGCAGGTGGTAGCCCGCTGGCTCATTCTGCAGTGTGTGGCTTCGGCTCTGCTGCTGCTCCTTGTGCGGGGCTGATACCCGTTACAATTCCGCCCGTAAAAATGCAAGCCCGGAAAGTCTGCGGACTTTCCGGGCTTGCTCTGCCTTAAAATGATCTTCTCAGCATTCTACTCCGGCTTTTTTGCACGCCGCCTGCACCACATGCCCTACCAGCACCGAGGTGGTCACGGTGCCCACGCCGCCGGGCACGGGGGTGATGGCGTCTACCACCGATTCAGCGGCGGCAAACTGCACGTCACCGCACAGCTTGCCCTCCTCGTTCACATGGATGCCTACGTCCACGACCGTCTGGCCTGCCCGCAGGCAGTCCGCGCCCACAGCCGCCATTTTGCCCATGGCCACCACCACGATGTCGGCCTGTCTGCACACTTCCGGCAGGCTCCGGGTACGGGAGTTGCACAGGGTCACGGTGGCATTTTCCCGGTCCAGCATCATGGCGGCGGGCTTGCCCACCACAAGGCTGCGTCCCACCACCACGGCACGCTTGCCGGAAAGAGGAACGTTATAATACTTCAAAATCTCCATGCAGGCCTGCGCGGTGCAGGGGGCGTAGCCCAGCTCTGTGTTCGTGAACACCCCAGCCAGCGAAGCGTCCGTAATGCCGTCAATGTCCTTTTCCGGGCGCAGGGCGGCGCGGACGGTGCGGTCATCGAACTGCTTGGGCAGGGGACGGAACAAAAGACAGCCGTGGATGCCATCGTCCGTGTCCACCTCGTCCAGTACCCGGAGCAGCTGCTCCTGCGTGGCGTCGGCGGGCAGCACGAACTGCTTGACTGCGACGCCCATCTTGCCGCAGCGGGTCATCACGCCCCGCTCGTAGGAGAGGTCATCCTCCCGCTCGCCTACCCGCACCACGGCCAGCGTGGGGGTGGTGCCTTTTGCCTTCAGCTGCTCGCAGAGTGCCGCGTTGCGCTCGTTCATGGCGGCCACCACCGGCGCACCTTTTAAAATCGTTGCCATATACTTTCCCTCATTTGTGATATTATTTATTGCGGAGTTTCCCGCTGACGACGGTGAATACTTCGTCTGCCCGGGGCACAAACTCTGCCAGCAATGCGTCTGCCCGGGCGTCCAGCGCGGCTGCGCGGCTGCGGTCTGCCATCAGCTTGGTGTTAATAAACACATTCAGGCTTGCGGCCTGCAATGCCGCCTTGCACAGCACGGCGGCGCAGCCTGCATCCGATACTGCCAGCACGCTGCCTTTGGCGGCGTACTGCCCTGCCAGCGCGATGCCCTCGGCGCACTTTTCCATAATTTGCAGCGGCACGGCGCTTGCACCGTCCAGTGCGGCTTCCAGCACAGAAGCCTTGTGCGCGGCCTGCTCCGGGGTGTCCTTGGGCAGGCCGTAGGCCGCAGCCAGCGGCGCAAAGGCGTCAGCATCGGCCTGTACCAGCGCTTCCAGCTCCAGCCGAAGGGCTTCAGCCCGGGCGTTCAGTGCCTGAATGTCCGCTTCCACGACGGCATACTTTTTTTTGCCGGTGGTCAGGCAGCCCACCATGTTGCCCAGTGCCACACCGGCAGCGCCCACCAGAGCGGCAGTGCCACCGCCGCCCGGTGTGGGCGCTTTGCTGGCAAGCTGTGCCAGAAACTGTGCGCAGCTTAGATCGTTCATTTCCATGTGTAGATACCCCTCTCTGTTACAAAGGCGTCCAGCCGCTGGTCGTGGGCGTCCACGGCGGCGCGGGGGACGCGCTGAACTTCCAATGCAATGCCGATCTTCACCGCCCGGGTGCAGCGGGGCAGGTAGCGGTCGTAGTAGCCCTTGCCCATGCCTACCCGGTAGCAGCCTGCGTCAAAGGCGGTGCAGGGCACCAGCACCAGATCCAGCTGCTCCGGCTGCAAAAGGGCAGAGCGTTCCAGCACAGGCGTGCGGATACCGTACTGTCCCACCGTCCAGCCGTCCGCGCCCGGCACGGCTGCGGTAAGGGAAAAGCCTTCGCCGCACACCGGGTAGGCCACCGTCTTGCCCTGCCGTGCGGCTTCGGCAGCTACGGCGGCAAGGTCGGCTTCGCCCCCAAAGGCTGCGTAGAGCAAAAGGGTATGGGCAGTGCGGTAGGCATCCAGTTCCAGCACCCGGCGGCAAAGGGCTGCATTGGCGGCGGCGCGCTGCGGCGCAGCCAGCGCCTTGCGGGCGGCACGGCCAGCGGTACGCTGCGCCTGTTTTTCCTCGGCAATGGTCATACAAAACACCTCGCTTCACCTGTGGGGGAAGAAACTTGAAAAATATACAAAATCGACAGCGCATTTTTATACAAACATAATAAACACTTCAGACAAAAAAAGCAAGCCTTTTGGCGAAAAGAGGATTGAAGCCGCCGCCGCTTTCTGCTATGATTATCTTACAGCAGCAAACGCCGCGCGGGTGCTGCGCTGAGAGAACCTGCAACATTTTGTGGAGAGGGGTAAGTAAAATGTACAAGGATATGATGGACACCATCGGCATGGTCAATGCAGCCGACCCGGAACTGGGCGCAGCCATGGAGCGGGAGCTGACCCGTCAGCGCGAGAGCATTGAGCTGATCGCCAGCGAGAACATCGTTTCGCCCGCCGTGATGGCAGCCATGGGCAGCGTGCTGACCAACAAGTACGCCGAGGGTCTGCCCGGCAAGCGCTACTACGGCGGCTGCGTCTATGTGGA
>ERZ791852.78-NODE-78-length-76449-cov-4.528039_pt1 | contig 76449 bp, 69 predicted proteins | sample MGYA00510287_ERZ791852 | MGnify/ENA primary metagenome ERZ791852 (study PRJEB30046, sample SAMN00715257) | human gut metagenome | study: EMG produced TPA metagenomics assembly of the A metagenome-wide association study of gut microbiota in type 2... | reverse complement strand
TTTCAACGCTATCAAAAATGCTGTTAAGACCGTTGACAGTATTATGATTGGAACAGACCCAGACCGTGAAGGAGAAGCAATTGCCTATTATATTCTCAACAAGATACCAGGTAGTTTGAAAAAGGTTAGTTATCGTTTATGGGCCAACTCACTGACTCAAAAAGGGCTAGATATGGCATTTAGAAACTTAAGAAGACCTGAAGAAACAGTCAACTATTACCATGAAGCGGAAGCACGAGGAGAAGCTGACTGGCTAGTAGGGTTTAATTTGAGTCCATTTACAACTCTTATGATGCGAGATCATGAACTAATTCCTGAAAAGTCCAAAGGTATGACGGTCGGACGAGTACAGACCCCTATTGTTTCGCTAATTGTTAAAAATAACGAGGAAATAGAGAATTTTGTTTCAAAACCATTTTGGCAACTCCGATTATTTGACCAGACAAACCAGGTCGCTTTCTCTCATGAAGCCAAGTTTGAAACTGAAGCAGAAGCTGTAAAAGCCCTAGAATTATTGTCAGATAGGGCAACGATTACCCAGGTATCTTCTGAGAAAAAATCAAAGACAGCTCCTAAACTCTATAACCTTACAGATATTCAAGCTGAAATGTCTAAACTCTATAAATTTGATGCTGATAGAACAAAAAGTATCATCCAAAGTCTCTATCAAAAAGGTTATATGTCCTATCCACGGACAAACTCAAATCTTATCACGACTAATGAATTTGATTACCTAGTAGAACATATTGACGACTATCAAGCAGCTATTGGTAAAATCATAGAAACGCCAAACAGAAGCCCTAGAAAGTCTTTTGTCAATGATAAAAAAGTGGTGGAACACTATGCTATTATTCCTACTGAGATTATCCCAGATATGGAAGAACTAGAAAAAGAAGAACGCCTGATTTATCAGATGGTGACCTTCAGAACTTTATTGATGTTTGCGCCAGATTATGAGTACACGTCAACAAGTATTACCCTGGATAATAACGGACAGGAGTTTAAAACAACTGGCTCTGTGACTTTATCTAAAGGTTGGCAAGTCTATCTTCCTAGTCAAAGTAAGGAACAGGTTTTACCTCCATACCAGGAGGGACAAGAAATTGCCGTAGAACGTCAATTGAAGGAAGATGCAACAAAACCTCCTCAACGTATCACTGAAAACAGCCTTTTGAAAAAATGGTTACCTAAGTACAGCTTGGGAACACCTGCTACACGGGATGCCATGATTAAGTCTGTCCAGGATAAAGGGTATATCACAAAGGACAAAAAGAGTGGCCAACTATTCCCAACCGAACGAGGAATATTGCTAATTCATTATTTGGATAAGCTCAATATAGCTTATACCAACCCTGAAACAACTGGTAAATGGGAAACAGCACTTGCCAAGATAGGTGAAGGGAAAATGAAAAAAGAGGACTTTGTGGCCAAAGTGAGACTGGCCATAACAAAACAAATTGAACGAGGGAAAGAAATCGGATAGAAAGGAAATTAACCTATGTCAAATGCAGCAGAACGAGGACAAGCACTATCAAGCCTACTATCAAACAAGCAACGTGACGAAGCCAAGGCTAAAGATATTCTGGCTGTTGCTGAAGGTCTTGGAATGAAACTTATCCCAGAACGTGGAAACGTCTATCATTGGGAGGAACACGACTCTTTGAAACTCTACCCAGACCGAAATACATTTAGATGGTGGTCTCAAGAAACTGGTGGTGACACTATTGACCTGGTACAAGTTATTCAAGAATTAAACACTGGAAAACGTCCAAATTTTAAAGAAGCTGTCAACTACCTAATTACAGGAGAGTTTGAAACCATTGAAGTCGAGCCCCTACCAGAAAGAGAACCATTTAACTATTATCTTAAGCGTTCTGAGTCAAAAAACTTTGACCTGGGACGTGATTATCTAAAAAATGAAAGAGGGCTATCAGATGAAACGATAGACCTCTTTTTAAAAGCGGGAGTCTTGGCCCAAGCTAATCATAAGACAGGAGATTTGATTGAGCCTGTAATAGTCTTTAAGTCTCTTGATGTAGATGGTTCGCTTAAAGGAGCAACACTCCAGGGAATTGAAAATCATCCCGATATTCACGAACGAGGGCGCTTGAAAAAAATCATGACTCACTCTGACGGGATGATGGGTTTAACACTTGATATTGGCCAACCTAAACGCTTGGTCTTTGCAGAAGCTCCCATTGACCTTATGAGCTATTACGAAGTCCACAAGGAAAGTCTGAAAGATGTCAGACTTGTTGCTATGGATGGGCTAAAAAAGGCCACTGTGAGCCGTTATGTGGCTGATATGGCCTCTTCTGACCCAACTGGGCCTAATCGCCCTTCACAAGTCCTAAAGGACAATAGAAGGGAGCTAGGACAGCTTATTGATCGTCTGCATATGCTTGATAACGTTTCTCAACGCCTAGAAGAGGGTTTAATTACTCTAGCCGTAGATAATGACGAAGCAGGCCGAAAATTTATAAAAGAAAAATTTCAAGATATGAATATTCCTGTTAAAGTCGATATTCCCCCACTTGCAGAGGGGCAAAAGAAAAACGACTGGAACGACTATCTAAAAGCTGAAAAAGGACTTATCCAACTAGATAAAAAAGCCCCTGAGAAGACTCAGGAGCATACAAAAAAGGCTGAGAACGAATTCGGGGATTTACCTGGAAACCAGGAGGCAGCACCTCTACCTGAAGCGGATGAACCGCAACCTTTGAATGAGTCGTCACCGACTCAAACTCAGTCTCAACCTTCACTTCATTTTACCATATCTGAAGCGCCAAAGTCAATTTATAAGGTGGGTTATCACCCTATTACTGCTAGTGAATTAAATAGGTTAAATAACTATGTACAGCATCTTCAGGAAGCAGCCAAGTGGTATGATGAAACACTTGCGGATAGTAAGGTAACCTATTTTGTCAAAGATGAAGATGAAATCAATTCTATTGAAATTACTTTTGAGAAAAAACAATTCATGCACTTAACAGGTATTTATCTTGTTAAGCAAGGCATTACTTCGAGCATAGCCCTAGATAATATCATTCAGGGGCAAGGTCACTATGATAATATCTATCTTGCTAATAAAAATGCTGCGTTCTCAAAACTTCAAATTATGCCAGAGCTTAAAGCTATAGCTGACTCAAGTTCATTCTATTTCAATGATGTAAGTGATATTAAGAAGTTCCAAAGACTGGATGCATCGAAGGCTATTCGTACAAAAGGGAATGAGCTGGTACTTGCTTTAAGGACAGATGACGGCAAAACGTTTCCTGCTTCTTTGATGAAGCCTGGTAAAACGTTAAATATACAAATGGACGAAACTGCTGAAGAAAGAGCTATTTTAGGTATCTATCGCAAGAAGGGTGGAAAAATTGATACCCTTTCTGTTAACGAGCGTTATATTTTAGATGGTGGTAAAGAAATGTTAGAAATTATGAAAAACAATGATTTTAGTCTAGTACAGTCTGAGTCACAAGGGATCAAGCGAAAACAATCACTAGCCACACTCGACTCAGATGGCGACGGTTTGAGTGATGAAGTAGAAATTGCAAGAGGTACTAACCCTTATTCTCCTGACTCAGATGGTGATGGAGTGCCTGACGGTCAAGAGGTTGCAGAAGGCACTGACCCACTTAACGCTTCTGATAATAGCTACACTAAGCAGCAACGTGATATGACTGTAACCAACATGATTAAGAATAATGATATCAAGGCTCTTAACGAACATTTGAAAGAAGGAATTAAGTCCTATTTTAATTCGGACAATTACAAAGAATTCCTCAACGGTATGGCCGATTTTAACAATTATTCTCCTAGAAATATCCAACTAATAAAAGCACAACTTCCTCAAGCAACATTGGTTGCCTCTTTCAATCAATGGAAAAAGCGTGGTGGTTCCGTTAAAGGTCAAAAAGCTATCTATATTCAGGCCCCTGTTAAAGTTACAATCAAGGATATATACGGGAACCCTAAAATAGATCCTAAGACAGGTGAAGAACTTAAGCGAATAATCTTCAGAAGCGTCCCTGTATTTGATGTGTCTCAAGTAACACCGCAAGAAGGAAAAACATTAGACATTCCAAGCATGAGTGGAGATGCTACAACACCACTCAGCAAAGAAGACTATAACAATATGTATCGCAGTCTAAAAGAAATCTCACAAAGCAATGGTGTTCCAATTCGTTTTGACCAAACAGAACCAGGTGTAGGTGGCTTTTATGATACAAAAAGAAATGAGATTGTTATTTCTAACCAGGCAAAACGACAACCTGCACAAGTTATAGGAACACTCATTCATGAAATGGCACACTCAGAATTACACAATGACAAAACGATTGCTGAAAATTATCCTGACCTTAAATATTCGACTGGTGAATTACAAGCGGAGTCTGTTGCCTATGTCGTTTCAAGACACCTAGGTATTGATATGGGTATAGAGCGAAGTTTTGGTTATCTAGCTTCATGGGCTGTTGCTGAAGGTGGCTTGGAAAGTTTGACTGCTCAACTTGAGATTGTTCAAAAAGAAAGTGCTAGTTTGATTGAGCGTATCGATCACGCTATGACTAAATATCAAAAATTATCAGAAGATAAGGTTGTTAGTCGTGATAAGGTATCAATGAAAGAAAACACCTTTTATGATAGCCTCGCACAAGCAAAAAAGCGCACTAGCGGAAAAACTGCTGAAGAAGACAAAGCCCCAAAAAAATCACAAGGAATTCAAATGTAATGTCCCGCAAGAATTCCTTAACAAGAAGGGACAGAACAAAAACACTAACACAAATTGAAAGAAGAGAGGAAGATAAAGATGACGATTACTAAAGAACAAGAAACAACTGTTGAAATGACACTCATGGACTATCTTCTTGATATGGAAGATTTTATCCAAGGTAAGAAGACACTTAATGTTATGAACGTTCGCAGACCTAAAGCAGCACTTGTTAAAATCTTACAAGCTGACCTAGACGATTTTAAACAAAATGGCTTTGAAGATGGTGGTGAAGATTTCGCTGAAAATCTCACACAAACTATAACAGTTCTTGAAAATATGACTGATGCTGAATATACCAAAATCAAGCAGGATATTCTTGATTTTGAACCTGGCTCTTAAATGATAAATATATTTCAAATGGTCATCTTAAAAAGATGTCCAGATTGTCAAAGTGTGCAAGTTGTAAAATTGCACACTTAATAAGAGTGTGCAGTTTGGAAAAGTGTCACTCATTAAAGAGAGCGCAAGCGACAAAATCAGGGGTTTGGGGTCTTCCCCAAGATTAAAAAAGTATCGCAAAAACAGGGCCTAAAATGGGGTCCTGGTTTGAGCGATTTCTTTTTTATTTCAGTATGTGGCTATCCACGTACTATGCTTGCCAGATGAGAGATTATCCTCCCTACCAGGGGTGACCTTGAATTATGGAGGGTGCCTTGTTGGGGAAGTATAACGGTTCTCAAATAGCTTCATATATGATTAAAGCACACTACATTGACGGCCGTGAATTATCATAAATTCCACTTAATCAAGTCTGTCAAAATAGAAATACTGTACTTATACGAAAGGAAAAACAAGATGGCAAATAGAGTAAGAGCAAAGATAAAAACACTTCGAGTTTCACCAACGGACGAAATTAAACTAAAACGTAGAGTTTCTGAGTCTGGAAAAACTATGCAAGAATTTCTACTAGACTTAGCCCTTAACGGAAAAGTGAGCACCTACGATTATTCCGAACTTATGAAATTACGCAAAGAAGTCAATGCTATTGGTCGTAACGTTAACCAAATTGTTAGATACATTCATGAAACAGGGGCAGTAGAACCTGAAGCCTTCGAAATGTTACGACAAGAAATAAAAGAAATGAACAAAGCTATCATGACCGAATTTAAAGAAGGGAATTTACTGAAAGAAAATGCCAATAACGAAAGTACACCAAATCAAGAAGACTGAAAACCTGAAGAAATCTATCAACTATATCACTCAAGATGCAAAGACGTTGAAAGCAGAGACAAACACTTTAGAACAAGATTCATTTCCTATGGAGCTTATTGACGGGACTTTGTGTAAACGTCTAGTCAGTGGTCACAATCTTACTGATGAGTCTGATGCAGAAAATATATTTGACGACTTTGTTTTGATGAAAGAAAGTGCAGATATTTTTAATGGCCGTTCTGGGTTAAACGCCTATCAATCTGATTTACACGATCCTAAGAAGGTTTTAGCACACCATATTATTCAATCCTTTTCACCTGATGACAATTTAACACCTGAAGAAGTACATGAGATAGGACGTAAAACTGTTATGGAATTGACGGGTGGACAGTATCAGTTTGTCATTGCGACACACTTGGATAAAGGACACCTACACAACCATATTATTTTAAATACCACTAATACCGTTACCCTGAAAAAATTCCAATGGAAGAAAAATACAAAACAAACTTTAGCAGCAATTTCAGATAAGTATGCAGAGATTGCAGGTGCTAAAGTTATTGAACCAAAACTAAATAATAGCTACACAAAGTATTCTGCCTGGAGAAGACAAAACGTCTATAAGGTTGAAATAAAAGAACGTCTTGACTTTTTATTGCGGCACTCTCTTTCCCTGGAGAAAGCCAAGAGTCTAAATGTAACTGTTGATTTTTCAGGAAAGTATGTCAAGTATCGTTTAGATGATAAGGGGCAACAAAAGTTTACCCGTGATCGTACACTTTCCAAAAAAGGAAAATATTCTTTAGAGGAGATTAAGAAGGCTTTAGCAAAGAATGAGGTTGTTTATTCCAAAGAAGATGTTGCTGCAATGTACCAGGAAGAGCAAGAACAAAAAGAGGAAGACTTTGAATATAAGTTAGATCTTGAAGAGTGGCAAGTTGATGAAGTGACCTCACAAGGTATCTTTGTGACAGTTGATTTTGGTATTGACCAAAAAGGTCAAATCAAAATACCTGCACGAATGCTAGATCAGAACGAAGACGGAACTTTCACAGCTTACGTTAAACAAAAAGATTTCTTTTACTTTCTCAATCCTGACCACTCAAATCAAAATCGCTATATCACAGGCGGAACTGTAATGAAGCAACTTTCACAAAAGAGTGGGGATCTCTTGCTTAAGAAAAATAAATACATTTCTAAATTGGACCGCCTAGTTGATGAATTGAACTTTTTATCAGATAACAATGTTACTAACTCACAACAATACGAAGACCTGGAAAATAAACTCCTGGAACAATTAGAAGAAACCGACTTTGAATTGGACCGTTTGGATGACCGCCTCTCAGAAGCCAATAAAATTATTGGAGCCTTATCAACTTATCAAGGTCAGTTAGCTAATGTAGAGGTTGCTGAAGAGATACTTGAGAAAAATCATATTGATAAGAATACAGACCCTTATCAAATGAAGAAAGTCCTGGAAGAAGTACAGTTAGAAAGGGCTGCTCTTAAAGAAAAACGTGATGACGTTGTATCTAACTTGACTAAATATCAAAGCATAAATCAAGAACGTCAACACAAGAAAGAAGACAAGGAATTAAAGAAACAACTATAATTTCTTCAAAAAAACAAAACTTTTTACGAATAGATAAATAAAAAGAAAAGGAGTTTGAAGATGATTACAGTTGATGAATTGAGAGAAGCTATTGAAAAAGGCTTTATAAAAGGGAAAACAGTTAGTGTTGTCCGTAGGAATAACCAAATTCATGACTATGTATTACCAGGTGAAAAAGTAGAACCCTGGGAAACTGTCAAAGAAGAATATATAGAAAACATTCTTGAAGAATTAAGAAATACAAATTTGAATTAATTTATAACTACAAGTTCTCTTTACTTACACTATAGTAATAATGTATACTTATAGTACGTATTATATTAGGAGGAAGTTATGGATAAAGTAGTCGATGAATTATATAAAAAAATAGAAGACTTTGAAAAAGATTATGATACTTGGGAAAAAAATTCTCATAAAGAGTTAAGAAAGTATCGAAATAATCTCTTTATTAGTCTTGGCGTTCTATTTCTTCTGATTATTCCTTTTGTAGTTGGGGTAATAGAATGGCAGTGGGGAACCTGGTGGGCTGTAGGTATAATCCTTGGTAGCATAGCTGACATAATAGCTATTAGATACTACTATGTTTGCTTTGATAAAGAGTTTCAAAAGGTCCCTACTAAGTTTGATACTGTTTGCAAAAAAACAGCAAAAGAATTAAAACGTGTTTATGGAGATAACGTATCGAAGTTCATTGATCTTTTAATATCTGATTTAACAAATAAAAAAGCAAATACCTTGAAAGGATATAATAACACAATCAAAGCAGTTACTTCATTACCAACGTTGGTAGCAACTACTGCGTTAGCTTTCCTTTTAAAGGGTGGTTTTGAGTCTAAATTTAGTCACTCTAATTTGAATTTGATTTTTGGAATTTCCCTCTTGATTCTGATTTTTAAGGCAGTAAGTTATGGTATTGTCTCAACTATTAATAACCCTTCTTGGGGTAAACATTATCAGGAATCCACCCTTTTAAAAATTCTTCAGGTAGCTAAATATGAAGTCTTAAAGAAAGAATGACAAACCGAAGGACAATAGGCTGTAGCCTATTGTCCCTTTTTTATTTTATTGTTATGATAGGCTTTGATAGACGGACAATAGGGTTAGGCAAAACAAGGAGGACAAAATGGCAAGAATTGGTTACGCTAGAGTAAGTACAATCGATCAGAATTTAGACCGACAGCTTGAACAACTGAAAGATACAGAAAAGATATTTAAAGAGGCTGCAAGTGGAGCGAACAAAGAACGTCCGCAGCTTAAAGCCTTACTAGATTTTATTCGTGAAGGTGATATTGTTGTTGTGACTGAGTTGGAAAGACTAGGCCGTAATAACAAGGATCTAACGTTTATAATGAACTATATTCAAGAGAAGGGGGCAACTCTGGAAGTTTTAAACCTTCCAACTCTTAGAGGGATTGAGGATGACAATTTAAGAAGGCTGCTTAACAACCTGATCTTGGAAATATACAAATACCAGGCACAGGCAGAAAGAGAACGTATTAAGGAACGTCAAGCCCAGGGAATTGCTCTAGCAAAAGCTCAAGGAAAGTACACAGGTAGAAAAGCATTATTTACAGAAGATGATGAACGACTTAAGCACGCATTTGATCTATATTTATCGGGTTATTCAGACAAAGATGTTGCCTCTATGACAGGGATCAATGAAAGAACCTTTAGGCGGTATCGGACCAAATATGGGATATTAAGGTAACCCCCTTCCTATAGGCTGCGTCGCCCCTGTAACGGAAAGTGTACGTAAGAGTTTTGCAGATTTTTAATTGGCAATTCAATACTCGTTTATTTTGATTTAAAAAGAAAACTTTTTATTTTTATGTTTTGTAGATATAAAAAGGGTTATAATAAAGTGACACGTTAAAAATTGAAAGGAAGAGGCATGGCCCAAATCAATATCAAACTGACCGATGAACAAAAACAACAGATCAGTGATATAGCAAAAGAAAGAGGCATCAGTATCACTCAGCTGGTTATCAGTTCTATACTGGATAAAGAAAAATTCTATACTGATAAAGATGGTATAGAAAGTATAGAAGAGGGTATAGACCGTAAAGAAAAAGATAAAGAAGTTAGTGTAGAAAACAATAAAGAAGATAAAGAAAACAGTGTAGAAGATATCATCTATAAAGAATACTGTGAGACCCTGAAAGAACAGATCATACAAAAAGATAAGCAGATAGATCAACTTCACCAAATTATATATAATAAAGACACCTTACTTATAGAAACAAGTATAGAAGATATAGAAAATGATTCTATACATAAACATTGGTGGCAATTTTGGAAATAAATTGCGTATAGAATATTTCTATACGCAAAACGAGTATTTCTATACTAAAGCATAGAAATGTTCTATACTTTCTATACTGAGTTCTATCCTAAAATAACCCCCTCATTTTAAGAGGGAGTTATTTTTTTGTCCTTAATTTATAATAGTTAGGGGAGGGAAATATAATGACAGCATTTAACGAACTAGACTTTAAGCGGAAATTGAGAGAAAATAATCAGCAAACTTTTTTGAAAATGGTTGCTGATTATGAAAAATCAATAGCAGCAAGCATGAGAGCCCAAGGCTTCAAAAGAGTTAACGAAAAAGAACGAACAGTAACCTTTTCATTTGGAACCATGACCTTTTCAAGAAGTCGTTGGAAGAAGGGAAATGTCATTAGGATCCCTTTAGACGAACAGTTAGGACTTATCCCACGGCAGCGCTTTTCGCAAGAGTTTCTATACTTAGTGACAGTTTTGGCCTCTTTTATGCCTTATCGTAAAGTCGTTGAGGTATTTGATTTATTACAAAATATTGGTATTTCAAAGAATGTCGTTCATAGAGCTGTGTCTGAAGCAGGCAACCTCATTAAGCAAAAAGAAGAGTACGATTCTTGGGCTTTATCAGAAAGTATAGAACGAAAGGAAAAAATCAAGACCGACATAATTTATATTGAAGGTGATGGTGTTTGGGTGAGAAAGTCGGAACAATCCTCCATAGAATTAAGCCATTTTATCGTACACACGGGTTCTGATAGTAGTTGTAGAAAGAAACTGCAAAATAAATTTGAAGTTATTAACTCAAAAGTGAAAAAAGCGAAAGATACTCTGCTTGATTATATAACAACTAATTTTGAACTTGCACCAGGAACAACTATCATCACAAACTCAGATGGAGGAAAAGGCTACACTCCGTCATCATTCCGTGAATTTGTGAAATTTTGGTCCAAGGGTGAGCATATTCACTTTTGGGATCCCTACCATGTTAGTGAGTGTATCAAAAAAAATCTTACTCCTATTTCTTGCGATTTAGCTGATGCTGCAGTCAAGAAAATTAGGAAAAGAGACAGGACAGGCCTAAAGGTAATCTTAGATACAGCAGAGTCGCTATTAGAGACAGATGCTAAGATAGAGTCATTTCAGGCCTTCAAAAAACGTATAATCAATGACTTTAACTATACGGCATCACCAAAGGATAGAGGTCTAGGGTATTTAACCATTGGTGTGATGGAGTCACAACACAGAAAAATGACATATCGAATGAAAAAACGGGGTATGTATTGGTCAGAAGAAGGTGCTGTTGCTATGGCTCAAATAATTTTGTTGTATTATTCAGGAGATTTACGAGATATATTTTTTGGTAGTTGGAGAAAAGAATACAAAAAAATAAAAAAACTAGATCATTTTGATCTAGTTAGGGGAGAAAATAAAAGTGAGCATTTGATTCCTGGAGCAAGAGTTGCACGTGATGGCTTGACTCCTATGATTAGGAAATTATGATAATAGAAAATTAAAAGAACCCTTGATATTATAGGCTTTTAAGAAACTTTATTTAGTAAAAACACTTGCAATTTACTCTAATTGTGATATAATAATCTTATAGATAAAACACGAGAAAAAGACGGAAGGTGTTCGCGCACCTACCGCCTTACCGATTAAACAAGTAGTAGTTGCTTAATCAGTTTAAAATTATTGTATCATCAAGATAACAGTAAAGTCAAGACTGAAATGAGTGAAAACGCTACACTTTTTCGGTCTTTCTTTTATGTTCTCTTGGTGATTTTAATTTCTCCCAAAATGGGACACATACACTCTTTACTTTTTCCTTGCATTATCTTTCAAACTTTGGTAGAATTATATCTTGTGAGTGCACCTCACTTACTCGTGGCGAAAGACCATGAGTCATTAGACCAAAAGAGGAGGAAAATATCAATGGCTAAATACGAAATTCTTTATATCATTCGTCCAAACATTGAAGAAGAAGCTAAAAACGCTTTGGTAGCACGTTTCGATTCTATCTTGACTGACAACGGTGCAACTGTTGTTGAATCAAAAGATTGGGAAAAACGTCGTCTTGCATACGAAATCCAAGATTTCCGTGAAGGACTTTACCACGTTGTTAACGTTGAAGCAAACGACGATGTAGCTCTTAACGAGTTCGACCGTCTTTCAAAAATCAACGGTGACATTCTTCGTCACATGATCGTTAAACTTGACGCGTAAGAAGGTAAATTATGATTAATAATGTCGTACTCGTTGGTCGCATGACCCGTGATGCGGAACTTCGTTATACACCAAGTAACGTTGCTGTTGCAACATTCAGCCTTGCGGTTAACCGTAACTTCAAGGGTGCTAATGGTGAACGTGAAACTGACTTTATTAACTGTGTTATCTGGCGCCAGCAAGCTGAAAATTTGGCTAACTGGGCTAAGAAAGGCGCATTGATTGGAATTACAGGTCGTATTCAGACTCGTAACTATGAAAATCAACAAGGTCAACGTGTTTACGTAACTGAAGTTGTCGCTGATAATTTCCAAATGTTGGAAAGCCGTGCGGCACGTGAAGGTCACAGTGGTGGTTCTTACAACGCTGGAGGATTTGATAATTCAAGTTCATTCGGTGGAGGAGCTTCAACTGGTGGTTCATTTGGTGGATCACAACCTGCACAATCTACACCAAACTTCGGTCGTGACGAGAGTCCATTTGGTAATTCAAATCCAATGGATATTTCAGATGACGATCTCCCATTCTAAGAGTGGACAAAACGAATTAAATATATAAAGGAGAAATAAACATGGCTCAACAACGTCGTGGCGGATTCAAACGCCGTAAAAAAGTTGATTACATCGCAGCTAACAAAATCGAATATGTTGATTACAAAGATACTGAGCTTCTTAGCCGTTTCGTTTCAGAACGTGGTAAAATTCTTCCACGTCGTGTAACAGGAACTTCAGCTAAAAACCAACGTAAAGTAACAACAGCGATTAAACGCGCTCGCGTTATGGCACTTATGCCTTACGTAAACGAAGACTAAAAATAATGCCCTCGACAGAGGGTGTTTTTTTCTGCCTTGATTTTGTAGACTTTTGTTATTTTTAGGCTTGTATTCTGAGTTTTATTTTATACTTTAGAGAAAAAGAAAAACCAACTGGTCTTCTCATTTATCTTGAGGAGCTAGTTGGTTGTTTTGTGGTATATAGAGTGTGTTTTCTAAGAAATCATCAAATTTTTGGTCGTTAACAAGGATATCGACATTATCTTTGAAGACCTTGAAGCGGTTTGTTAACCAGTGTGTTTTGATGTCCGCCCAATTATTGAAGCGGCTCCACCTGTAAGGAAGTGTAGGGTCCTGTTTTTCAAAGACATAGATACTGCCGTCTTTTTCGTAAGCTATAGCCGTGTGGAAATTGCTAACATCACCAGGGCTATTTTGAAAGACCGAGAGGAGTTTAACCTTTTCTGGAAACTTGAGTCCAGCTTTTTTCCAAGCTTTAAGGAGGTCATCTGTAGACTGGTAGCTGATATTATCCCCAAAGAGGAGGCTATAGAGAGCTTGATCCTTGGCAGTTAGCTCTTTGTGGCGTGACTTAAGATCTATAAATTCGTTTTGAAGGGGGAGGTCCAATTTGGTGAGGTCCTCTGAACTTGTAATAAGATCATGAAGAAGGAGGAACGATGTTCGTCGGCAGTTTAAGTCATCAGTAAAATGTGATTTGTTATCTTCGAAAGTTTTTTCATTAAGGAAGGTGACGAATTGATTTTGATCCTTGCCGATTTTACTTTTGGTCCATTTTTTGACAACAGGTTGGAGGTTTGTATTTTCCTGATTGTAACGACTAATATAAGGGGCTAGATTGTCCCAGTCTTTTGTCGGGATGCCCTTGCTTTTTAAGGCTTTTGCCAGCTGTTTTTCCTGAGTGGAAGTCGTCACATTGTTAAAACTATAGTAAGCTTGATAGTTTTTCTGAGTATTCTTGTGGCCACAAGCCATAAGTAATAGGCAGCAAGCAATGATTAGTAGAGGGAATTTGATACGCATCTATTGGATTTCTTTCTTTTGTCTATTAACTTTAACATTTTAGTATAGAACAGCCAACTGTGTCAAGATTTCTGACGTAAAAAAGCACCCTTATGGGTGCTTGGGGTGAGATTGATTAAGATGCAGGTGCGTAAGTGCTTTGGACGTTGTAGTGACGTTTGAAGAAGTATTTGGCAACACCAGCGATGACACCAATGATAAGGATCACAATTGGTGAAAGACCAGGGTTGAGGTAGCTTGGAAGAAGGGCTGTAAGACTAAAGAGAGCAAACCATGCAATAAAAGAGAGTGTGATGACGGTCATGCTGAACCACCATTTTGGACGTTCTTCTTTTGGTTTGTTATTGTGACGGTAGATGTAGTGATAAGGGGTATACATAGCAAGGCCTCCAATGAATGACACTGAAAGAAGGGTTGTGAGACCGTAGCTAGTTTGTGTACCTGAGAAACCAAAGATTGCGTTCATGATAGCAACGATGGCTAGAAGGAAGAGTGAGGTATCAAGCCACATCTTCCAAGGTGTTTTATCTGTTTCTGGCACTTCTTTGTTAGGCTTACCAGTTTCAGGTTTATGGTGTTTTTCAGGAGAGAAACTAGCAGCCCAAACAGTTGGAGCACCAAGGAGTCCACGTCCTGTAATTCCTTTTTTTTGATTTTCGATAAGTTCAGGAATGACATTGCCAAGAATGTCTTTGATTTCTTGGTCTGATTTACCATCTTTGATGAGTTGGTTAGTTGCGATGTGGATAAATTCTTGGTTTTTCTTGGTGAGTTTTTGGATGTCCATGAGATGACCTTTCGATAAATAGTATTATTTTTTTAGTTTTGTAGTTTAGGGAAAAGAAGAGGCTCTATGTTAGAACCATTTTTTCCTGATAAAGTAGATAACAACGCAGGATGACCCGAAGGCTGCCATGAAGAAGATGACCCAAAAGGCGTTATCTAAATCGTTTAGAGGCATAGAATTGTTTTTAAAGTTCATACCGTAGGCGGAGAAGATAACGGTTGGGATGTCCAGAGCCATAGTCATGAGAGCGAGTGTTTTCATGATTGTGTTCTGGTTATTGCCGATAATAGAGGCAGAGGTTTCAGCCATGGCATTCAAGACATTTTCATAGATGCCTGCCATCTCAATGGCCTGTTGGGTTTCAACCAGCGTATCTTCCAAGAGATCTTCGTCCTCGATATATTTTTTCAAGCTAGAGGCGTTACCTGTTAGCTTTTTGACAATTCGCTCATTCATCTTAAGTGAGGCTTTTAGGTAGACAATGGATTTTTCCAATTCCATCATGTCAATCAAATGCTCGTTTTTAGTCGCATTTTCCAACTGAGCTTCCAATTTATCACTCTGACGGTCGATAGAACGTAGGGCGGTTAGGTAAAGTTGAGCATTGCGATAGAGAATCTGAAAGACAAAACGGGTCTTCATGAAGGTGTAGAAGTTACGTACACGGTGGTTGAGGAAGTTATCCATGAGACTGATGTCCTCAAGACAGGTAGTAACAACCACCTCATCAGTAACGATGATACCCAATGGAATAGTGACGTAGTAGCTTTTGTTATTACGCTCTTCATGGGTTGGGACGTCGACCAGAATTAGGGTGTAGTCATCTTCGACATCGATACGTGAAGTTTCTTCCACGTCCAGAGGGGCGCGGAGGTCTTGAATATCAATGTTAAACCGTTCTGCGACCTTCATGGCTTCTTCTTGGGAAGGGTTCACCAAATGAATCCAAGCACCAGGCTCGAATGTTTCAATTTCTTTGAATTCTTTTCCGGTGGATAAGAACATCTGTTTCAATGGGAACCCCTCCTTCGTCATTAAGTAAGCGCTAGCATCTTGATTGTAAAAGGATTTTTACAATCGCTTTTAAGTCCAATTAACACTGCTCTTAACTTTTTTAGTGCTGTCAAATGAGGCTTGGGATGATGTTCCTTGCCTTTTTTAGACACTCCACCATTATACTACATTTGAAACATTTTTGGGCTGGATAAATTGAAATTTTGTTATAATTATGAGAGAAAGTCGGGATGGATTTTCCATCCGTCTGTAGAAAGGAGCGGCAGTAGCTTTTGCGCTAGGGCCTCTTAAAAATATGCAAGATAAGTTAGTGATTCATGGAGCAAGAGCTCACAATTTAAAAAATATCGATGTGGAGATTCCGCGTGATAAACTGGTGGTGGTGACGGGCTTGTCAGGTTCTGGTAAGTCTTCTTTGGCCTTTGATACCATCTATGCAGAGGGGCAACGTCGTTATGTGGAAAGTCTCTCAGCCTATGCCCGCCAGTTTTTGGGAAATATGGAGAAACCTGATGTGGACTCGATTGATGGTTTGAGTCCTGCCATCTCCATTGACCAGAAAACAACAAGCAAAAACCCTCGTTCGACGGTCGGAACGGCAACAGAGATTAATGACTATCTTCGTCTTCTTTATGCCCGTGTGGGTGTTCCTTATTGTCCTAATGGTCATGGGGCCATTCAGTCGTCCTCTGTGGAACAGATTGTGGACGAGGTTCTAGCTCTTCCTGAGCGTACGCGTATGCAGATTTTAGCGCCGATTGTTCGTCGTAGAAAAGGGCAACACAAGGCCGTTTTTGAGCGTGTACAAAAGGACGGTTATGTTCGTGTTCGTGTAGATGGTGAGATTTACGATGTCACAGAAGTGCCAGAGTTGTCTAAGTCTAAGATGCATAATATCGAAGTGGTTGTGGACCGCTTGGTGAATAAGGATGGTATCCGTAGTCGTCTCTTTGATTCGGTTGAGGCGGCCCTACGTTTAGCAGATGGCTACTTGATTGTGGATACCATGGATGATAATGAACTGCTTTACTCAGAACATTATTCTTGTCCGGTTTGTGGCTTCACAGTGCCAGAGTTGGAGCCTCGTCTCTTTTCATTCAATGCGCCATTTGGCTCTTGTCCGACCTGTGATGGTTTGGGTAATAAACTGGAAGTTGATATGGATTTGGTTATCCCTGATGCTAGTAAGACCTTACGTGAAGGTGCTCTGGCGCCTTGGAATCCTATTTCGTCCAACTACTATCCAGCCATGCTTGAGCAGGCTATGGAGCAGTTCGGCGTGGATATGGATACGCCATTTGAAGATCTTAAAAAAGAAGAACAAGATTTGATTCTCTACGGATCTGGGGATCGTGAATTCCATTTCCATTATGTTAATGATTTTGGTGGGGTGCGTGATATTGATATTCCTTTTGAAGGAGTTGTGACTAATATCAATCGTCGCTATCACGAGACCAATAGTGATTTCACTCGCAATGTCATGCGAGGTTATATGAATGAGCTGTCATGTCCAACTTGTCATGGCTATCGTCTTAACGAAGCGGCACTCTCGGTTCGTGTTGGTGGTGAGAATGGCCTCAATATTGGTCAAATCTCTGATTTGTCTATTTCAGATCATCTTAAGGAAATCGATAACCTTGAATTAGGTGAAAACGAGGGAGTGATCGCTCGTCCAATTGTTAAGGAAATCAAGGATCGCTTGACTTTCCTAAATAATGTAGGTCTTAATTATTTGACTCTCTCTCGTATGGCTGGAACTCTTTCAGGTGGTGAGAGTCAACGTATCCGTTTGGCGACACAGATTGGCTCTAACCTTTCTGGAGTCCTATATGTTTTGGATGAGCCTTCTATTGGGCTTCATCAGCGTGACAATGATCGCTTGATTTCAAGTCTTAAAAAGATGCGTGACTTGGGCAATACCTTGATTGTGGTGGAGCATGATGAAGATACCATGCGTGAGGCTGACTGGCTTATCGATGTGGGACCTGGTGCTGGTGCCTTTGGTGGTCAAATCATGGCCTCTGGAACCCCAGAGGAAGTGGCTAAGAACAAGAAGTCAATCACTGGGCAATATCTGTCAGGTGCCAAATCAATTCCTGTACCGACGGAACGTCGTGTATGTAATGGTCGTTTTATCGAGGTTACAGGAGCTAGCGAAAATAACCTTAAGAATGTGTCTGTCAAGTTTCCACTTGGAAAGTTGATTGCAGTCACAGGTGTTTCTGGTTCAGGAAAATCGACTTTGGTTAATGGAATTCTCAAGAAAAAAATTGCTCAAGAGCTTAATCGTAATAGTGAGAAGCCAGGTAAACACAAATCAGTGACAGGAATCGAGCATATCGAGCGTTTGATTGATATTGACCAAAGTCCAATTGGGCGTACACCTCGTTCTAATCCCGCGACTTACACAGGCGTCTTTGACGATATTCGTGATCTTTTTGCTCAAACCAATGAGGCCAAGATTCGAGGTTATAAGAAGGGGCGTTTCTCTTTCAATGTCAAGGGTGGCCGTTGTGAAGCCTGCTCTGGTGATGGTATTATCAAGATTGAGATGCACTTTTTGCCTGATGTTTATGTCCCTTGTGAGGTTTGTCATGGCACACGCTATAATTCTGAGACCCTAGAGGTTCGTTATAAAGGGAAAAATATCGCGGAGATTCTAGATATGACAGTTGATGACGCGGTTGACTTCTTTGCGGCTATTCCTAAGATTGCTCGTAAGGTGCAGACGATCAAGGATGTGGGGCTTGGGTATGTGACCTTGGGACAACCAGCAACAACCCTCTCAGGTGGTGAAGCACAACGTATGAAACTGGCTAGTGAGTTGCACAAACGCTCTACTGGGAAGTCCTTCTACATTCTGGATGAACCGACGACTGGTCTCCATACAGATGACATTGCACGTCTTTTGAAGGTGCTTCAGCGTTTTGCGGATGATGGCAACACTGTTCTCGTGATTGAGCACAATCTGGATGTTATCAAGACCGCAGACCATATCATTGATTTGGGTCCTGAAGGCGGTGTCGGTGGAGGTACCATCGTAGCTACAGGGACTCCAGAAGAGGTGGCAGCTGTTCCAGAAAGCTACACAGGACAATATCTGAAAGAAAAATTGATATAAAGGAAAAAGGCTCTTTGAGTCTTTTTTTTGCTTTAGGCTGGTTTAAGTTGAGCTTGCTATTCTATGGTTAAGAAAAAACATACAGGAGTCAGACTATGGTTAAAAAGCGTTTTTTTATAGGCTTTAATGGTATTCTTCTAGCCTTATTTCTAGATGTTTGTCTTTTGATTAGCATCCGTACAGTGGATCATCATGGCCATTTTCAATCAGCAACAGATAAATGGGAAACTTTGCTTTATGTTTTAGGAATTTATTTTAGTTTTCTCCTTTTTGAGGTTATTTTTTATCTTATTCTGAAACACCGTAGAAATAAACAAGTTTTGGAACAGGTCTTATAGAGGCCTGGATTTTTGTGTTCAGTAATAGTGACATTTATGTCACTATTTTTTTGAAAAGAGAGAACCTATAATGACCTTATACCCAAACCCACTAGGTTACCAAGACGACTAGTTTTTTGTATAGTCCAAGTGGTTATTGCTGTATTTATTTTTGAAAAGAAAGGAGAAATAAGAATGCGAACTAAGGTATATGGCGAAGAGCTCACTACTGAAACGTTAGAAAATGTCACAGGGGGTGATTTTGTATCTAGACCTCAAACCTTACCTGAACGATTGGGTTGGAATAGATGGTGGTTGAAAAGAAAATATCCTTATGGTGATTAGAAGTTACCATGAGTACCAAATACGGGAAAGAGTCATATGGATAAACAGAAAAATAATCTTATTAGAAGCTTAAGCATTGTTATCGTGATTGTCTGGCTATTTATTGTGATCATAAATGCTACGTTAAGTTTCACCGAAGGCGTTGCCTTTATTGACCATTGTCTCGTCTGGTCAACACTTTCGCTAGCTTTTTCTTTGTTTGCGCTTAGGGTAGCGGGGAAGGATAGGGAGAAATGATTTTCTCTGATAATTGCTATAGTCTCAGGTTGAGTTTATATACTTAGCCTTTTCTTTTGTCTTTAATTCTATGGAATGGTGACATTTATGTCACTATTTTTTATCTTGTTAAGCTCTTATAATGAAGTTCATAGCTTGGACCTAGTTGTTAAAGTGCTAATTAAATAGAAAAAGGAGAGAAATATGGTAATTAATGTCATGGTACCCTTGCTTTTGTTAATGGGTAAAAGATAAGATGTCACACAGTAAACAAATAAGGAGAACACATGAAGAAAATACAATTTATTTTGATGGCGAGTTTTGTTTTAGGTACTTGCCAGTTAGCAGTGCTTAGTGGAGCAGCGGATGAGCCAGATGTTAAGGAATCTACAATCGAATTATCCAATAATTTTGTTGAGAATAGTCAGGTAGATAATGTACAGATTTCTTCCGAAACAACCTCCGAACAAGTGGTTGAGAAGGCTGAATCTAATAGTGAGACAAAGGAAAATTCACTTCTTCCATCATCACAGACAGGAGTGGCTGAGACAGAAGTGAGGTCCGAAGAGGTTTCGGTTGAAACTTATGAAAAGAATCTTGAAAACCTGAAGCCAGTCTCTTATAGTGATGTCACAAATATGTTGACTGAAGATGTCGGAGACCATATCCTTTATGTTGGCCGGCCAACCTGCTACTATTGTCGTCAAAATTCTCCAGTTTTGAAGGATTTCAATACCCTGATTGATGGTCAGCTTCTTTATTACAATACAGATTCGGATCAGTTGGACCGTGAGTCTCGTAAAATACTATTTGATAAGCTAGGTATTCCAGGGACTCCAAGTGTAATTCGTCTCAAAAATGGTCAATTGGTTTCTGGCTATCTTGGCAGTGCTCCAGATGCCCAAGCTATTTATCAGGCTGTTTTTAAGGAAGAAACTGAGAAAACGGAGACACCAGAGGGAACAGAGGTAGTAGAGAAGGCGGAAAATCCCTTACCTGAATCCCCCTCTGAAGATACTATCAAGTATGGTGGTGAGAATACAGTTAATCATACAGACCAGTCTGTTAATAGCCTAATGTCTCAAATTAAGCAAGTTTTTAGGAATCTAACAGACCTGCTTATAAGTCTTTTAGGGAAATTTTTCTAACAGACTATTTTCTAAGTCGAGAAATAAAAGAATTTATCAAATATGATTTCATCGGACTTAATCTAAGGTCATTTCTTCGAGTATCATAAGCGATTGGGCTAGTTATTTAAACAAAGAAAGGTAGATACATGACAGTGCTAGCGGTGAAAGGCTTAACCTATAGTTTTGGAAAGCAAACCGTTTTGGATAATATCTCGTTCACGTTAGAGAAGGGGGATATTGCCGGTTTGATTGGTAATAATGGTGCAGGGAAGACAACCCTGATGAAACTAGTTTCAGGTATTTTGGCAGGACCCAAGGATATTATTGATTTAAAAACAAAAACTGTAGGAGCCTTGATTGAAGCTCCAGCTCTATATCCTAACATGACTGTTGAAGCTAACCTTAAATTCTATTGTAAGTTGTACAGTAAGGATTATGCGTTGATTGACCGTTATAAGGACGAGTTGGAGGTAGCAGCCTATCTTAAACGCAAGGCTTCCAAATTGTCTTTGGGAATGAAGCAACGCGTGGGGTTGTTTATCGCCTTAATTGCTTCAGATGAACTCATCCTTCTTGATGAGCCTACAAATGGTCTGGATCCCAATGGAATCAACAGTCTTCTCACATTAATTAAAAAGTTAGCTAAAAATCATGGCCTAACCTTTATTATCTCAAGTCATATCCTGTCTAACCTTGAACAGGTTTGTACGAAAAACTTTTTGTTGAAGAATCATAAGCTGATTTACTTAGATGACAGTGATAATGTCAAATATAAGATTTATACTGAGGATTTAAGTTTGAAGTCATTAATGACCCTACTCAAATTAAATGGTATACCTTTTGAACGACAAAAGCATGACATCTTAGTCAAAGGGTTGGCAGCTGTTAAGCAGGTTATGGATCGGGAGGGGATTCCTTTTACTTATGAAAAAGAAGGATTAAGTGAGGTGCTATTCAATGAAAAGTAAATTGAGAACGGTATTTTTAAAGCAGGAATGTGTGACAAGGAGTGTCTTTATTTGTCTTGGATTGGTAGCATTGATTGGTGCAATTGTAATCTTATGTGATGGCTATAAGGGAGATTACCTTGGGCCATCAGCGATTATTGCCAGTTATTCCTTTATCGTGGATATCGTCTTTGCTTATCTAGCAGTATCTAGTCTTGGACGAGAATTTCAGAATCGAACAATTAATATGATTCGGGTGTCTTCTTTATCTGGACGCGAGGTTATTCTTCGAAAACTTTTAAGTTTCCTTGTGTTATCGATAGTTGCTACTACTATTTTGGTTTTGGAGTTGGCCTTCTACAAGTATTCTGTGCAACATGTCGATTTTCCTTTGTGGGATTATATCAGAGACATCTATATTGATTTCCTACTCTATGGAGCCTTTATTTATATGGTTTCCTCTTTGCTTGTCTTGTTTGTAAAAAATACCTTGACAGCCTTTGTAACGGCTTATTTTGGAGTAACAGGAATGACTTTCTTCACCCTCTATTTGGCTAGTTTAGGGGATACCATGACTAAGCTGATGACTTATGTGCCATTTAGTTTTATGCGAGCAGTTTTTACTAGCGGTCAACAGTTCTTCAGTCTTCGCGAAGCCCTTGTTTTGTTTGCTTGGACTCTGGTTTTGCTCTTCTTTGCGCCAACTATCTACGAAAAGCGAGCCTTTGTATAATGCTAATAAAGTCAGAGTTTCATCTGGCTTTTTCTTTATGACATCAAAAACTCTAAGCAGGCTTAGCCTGCTAACTCATGACAGAAAAGAAAGTTCGGCTTATAATGAAGGTGAACAATACCAATCCGTTGTCTTTAATAGGGCTTTGCCTAGCCTGTATCAAAAACTGGATGAACAAGAGTCATGAGATAACTCGAATATGCCTTGAGCATGAAAATAAAATTACTAATAGCCTCTTGTTCTATTGTTCAATAGTTAACAGGAGGTTTTTGTAATGGAAGTTATGATTGAAACTTGTTGTGGAATTGATGTCCACCAAAAGTCTATCGTTTGTTGTATTCTAGATGGTCCACTAGAAAGCAATAAACCTAAAAAGATTCAGAAAAAATTTGGTACAACAACTATAGCTCTCCAAAACGCCTTAGATTGGTTATTGGAAAATCACGTCAAACATGTCTTTTTTGAAAGCACTGGCCAATATTGGGTACCACTCTTTAATATATTCTCAGACTCAGAACTCAATTTGATATTAGCTAACCCCCAACATATTAAGAATGTGCCTGGTCGAAAAACAGACATGAAAGATGCCGAATGGATTGCACAGCTCGGACGTTGTGGACTTATTGAGCCATCTTACATTCCAAGCCCTGAAGTGATGCAGTTACGTTTACTCACTCGTAGGTTACGTTCTTACAAACAACGTCAAACTCAAATAAAGAATGAAATTCATAACCTCTTACAACGTGCTAATATCAAACTAACCAGCTATCTTTCTGATATCTTCTCTAAGACAGGACAGTCTCTTTTAACGCTCTTTATCAATGGGGAACTCATTGATTATGACAATGTGACAGCTTGTATTCACAAGCATGTCAAAGCAAGTCCCGAAGAATTAATGGAGGCCATGAATGGGAAGTTGTCACTGGAGGATCGATTTCTCTTGGACCAAAGCCTAGAAGAATATCAATTGTATCAAAAACTCATGAATAAATTAAGGAGTGAAATAATAGCTTATATCGAAAAGGAGTTTCCCTGAAGAAAATAGATTACTTCAAATGATTCCTGGTGTGAGTGAAACTTGTGCAGCCACAATTTTAGCTGAGATTGGACCAGATGTGAAGGCTTTTCAATCAGACGCACACTTAGCTTCTTGGGCTGGGCTCTGCCCAGGATCTTATGAAAGTGCTGGCATTAAAAAATCCTCACATATCACGCAAGGAAATCGATATATCAAGCAGGCTTTGACCATGTCGGGATTGATTGCGGCTCACTCTAAAGACAATGCGTTTTCATCTTTTTATAGCAAAATTTCCCAAAGAGGAAGTAAGATGAAAGCCGTCATTGCTTGCGCACATAAGCTACTTCGTATCATTTACAAAATTCTCGCAACACACCAAGAATACGACAAAGAAAAAGTGCTAGGACTGAGGCAACAGTTCTAACACCAAAAATTTAAAAAATCTCAATTACAGTATAGCACAAGAAGAGTTTTTTGCGCTATTTTTAATGTTTTTTTCAAATAAAAAACACTCTAAAATGCCAATTTAATCCTTTAAAGTCTGAAAATTTGGTATAATTAACCTAAAATACCAAAGGAGTAATTCATAATGCAACGTAGACTTGAACGATTTGATGCCAAACTTGCCCAATCAGGCCTTGATGCCTTGTTGGTGACAGGACAAAACAATATTTATTATTTGACAGATTTCTGGGGGACAAATGCGACTGTCTTCATCACTAAGAATCGTCGCCTCTTCTTAACCGATTCACGTTATACCCTCATTGCCAAACAATCCGTACATGGCTTTGATATTATCGAAAGTAAGGACCCACTTAAGGATATTGTTAAAATTATCGAGGCTGATAAACTGGAAACAATCGGATTTGATAATCAGGTATCATTTGCTTACTATCAAGGTCTTCAAGCGATTTTTGAAGGCTACACTTTATCACCACAAAGCAACTTCATGGAAGAGTTGCGTATGATCAAGGACGAAAAAGAATTGGCAACTATCCGTAAGGCTTGTTCTATCTCAGACCGTGCCTTTACAGATGTACTTGATTTTATTAAACCAGGTCAAACAACAGAACTACAAGTGGCAAACTTCCTAGATTTCCGTATGCGTGAGTACGGAGCTTCAGGGGTTTCCTTTGAGTCTATCATTGCTTCAGGTTACCGTTCTGCTATGCCTCATGGGGTTGCTTCAGAAAAGGTTATCCAATCTGGTGAAACCTTAACGATGGACTTTGGTTGCTACTACAACCACTACGTTAGCGATATGACTCGTACTATCCATATTGGTGACACCACTGATGAGGAGCGTGAAATTTATGATATCGTTCTACGTTCTAACCAGGCCTTGATTGACGCAGCTAAGGCTGGTATGACACGTCGTGACTATGATAAGGTTGCGCGTGATGTTATTGTCGAAGCGGGGTACGGTGACTACTTTACACATGGTATTGGACATGGTATCGGTCTTGATATTCACGAGATTCCTTACTTTGGTAACTCTGACGAGACTATCGAAGCTGGTATGGTCTTGACGGACGAGCCAGGTGTTTATTTGGCTGATAAATACGGTGTTCGTATCGAAGATGACATCATTATCACAGAAAATGGTTGTGAATTGATTACCCTTGCGCCTAAGGAATTGATTGTTCTCTAAGATTTGGAGGAATACTTTATGCCAAACCGTTTATCTTGGCAAGATTATTTTATGGCTAATGCAGAGCTGATTTCTAAGCGTTCTACGTGTGACCGTGCCTTTGTTGGAGCTGTTTTAGTCAAGGACAAGCGTATTATCGCTACAGGTTATAACGGCGGAGTTTCTGAGACTGATAACTGTAACGAAGTAGGCCACTATATGGAAGATGGTCATTGTATTCGTACGGTACACGCAGAGATGAATGCCCTTATCCAATGTGCCAAAGAGGGGATTTCTACCAAAAATACAGAGATTTATGTGACTCATTTTCCTTGTATCAACTGTACCAAAGCTCTCTTGCAAGCTGGTATTGTTAAGATTACATACAAGGCCAATTATAGGCCCCATCCCTTTGCGATTGAATTGATGGAACAAAAAGGTGTTTCTTATTTGCAACATGATGTTCCAGAGGTTCACTTAGGAATGGATGACTAGTTTGTTCTTTGAAAAAAGCCTGAGGATTGGGCTTGAATCTATAAAACATTTGAGCCATGCTATCATTTATGGTAAAATAAACTGATAATAATTTTTTACAAAGAGGTATTTAATAATGATTGAAGCAAGTAAACTCCGTGCGGGTATGACTTTCGTAACTAACGATGGCAAATTGATCAAAGTTCTTGAAGCTAGCCACCACAAACCTGGTAAAGGTAACACAATCATGCGTATGAAATTGCGTGATGTTCGTTCAGGTTCAACTTTTGATACTAGCTATCGTCCAGAAGAAAAATTTGAACAAGCAATCATCGAAACAGTACCAGCGCAATACTTGTACCAAATGGATGATACTGCATACTTCATGAACACTGAAACATATGACCAATATGAAATCCCAGTAGCCAACGTTCAAGAAGAATTGAAATTTATCCTTGAAAACTCAGATGTAAAAATCCAATTCTACGGAACAGAAGTTATTGGTGTTCAAGTGCCAACAACTGTTGAATTGACTGTTACTGAAACACAACCATCAATCAAAGGTGCAACAGTTACAGGTTCAGGTAAACCTGCAACACTTGAAACTGGTCTTGTGGTTAACGTTCCAGACTTTATCGAAGCTGGTCAAAAATTGGTTATCAACACAGCTGAAGGTACTTACGTATCACGTGCCTAAGCCCGACTAAGTCTTTCAAACCACTGGTTTGAAGGCTTTATTTTCCAAACTAACGGAAAGGAAACATGCGATGACTACAGAAAATATCGGTGAAATTGTAATTGCCCCTCGCGTGCTCGAAGTGATTACAGGTATCGCTGCAACTAAAGTGGAAGGTGTTTACGCCCTTCAAAATAAAAATGTTACGGATAGTCTCAGCAAAACAAGCTTGGGACGTGGTGTTTACCTCCGAACAGAAGAAGATGGTACTGTAAATGCTGATATCTACGTCTCACTTCAGTATGGGGTTAACGTACCAGCGGTTTCAATTGAAATTCAAAAGGCTGTTAAAGCAGCTGTCTATGATATGGCAGAAGTGGCAATTTCAGAAGTCAATGTTCACGTTGAATCTATTGTTACTGAAAAGTCACAAAAACCAGACTTGGCTGAATTGTTTAACGAGGATTTTTTGAATGACTAATATCTTTAAAGATTCACGTCGTGACCTTCGTGAGCGTGCTTTTCAAACGCTTTTTGCCCTTGAATTTGGTGGAGAAGCTCTGGAACAAGCACATTTCGCTTACACTTATGACAAGCCAATTGACGAAGAAACTGAAGTTGATGTACCAGCCTTTCTTCTTAGCCTAGTAACAGGTGTCCGTGAAGAGTTGGCCCAACTTGATAGTCAAATTGAAGAAAAGTTGAAAGAGGGTTGGAGCCTCTCACGTTTGATTGTGACAGATCGTACTCTCCTTCGTTTGGGACTTTATGAAATCACGTCATTTGAAGAAACACCAGGACGTGTAGCTATTAACGAAATCATTGAAATCGCTAAAAAATATTCTGATGAAACATCTGCTAAGTTCATTAATGGTGTACTTAGTCAGTTTGTGACAGATGAAGCATAAGCAAAAGAAGTTGAACGTTGTTTCAACTTCTTTTTTTCTACAAATGTAACAAGAAAAAGTCGCAAGCGGAGATTTCTTGCGACTTTCATTTATATACTGCCACCAGCAATCAGACTCACTGGAAGTACATAATCACGATTAACTGTTTTGCCTTTAATTTTCTTGAGAAGAATTTCGACACAAAGCTTAGCAATTTCATCCAAAGGTTGTTGGATAGTTGCTAACTCTGGGTAGAAGTGACGGATAAAGGCGGTACCGTCATAACCGATGATTTTTAGGTCATCTGGGATAGAAAGTCCCAATTGTCTAGCTATCTTCATAACCAAGATAGCTGTTAAATCGTCCGAAACAAAGATGCCATCTGGTTTTTCACGAGAGATAATAGATTTGATTTCTAATTCTCGTCGCATGAGAGACAAATCGTTTGGAACAGGACAAATAATACCTTTCTTGTCCAATTCATAATTAAAACCTAGTTGACGAAGTCCTGTTGGAGAATCCGAATTATCATAGCCTGTAATCATGACAATGCGTTGACAGCCAGCCTTGACCATAGCTCTTGCGGCTAACTTGCCACCTTCAAAGTTGTCAGACGAAACAATGGGAATCTTTGGAGCGAGATTACGGTCGAAGGCAACGATGGGAGCTTCAACCTTCTCATAATCCTCAATACCAAGATTGTGACTAGACGAGATGATGCCGTCACATTGGTTGGCGGCAAGCATCTCCAAATAGTCTCTCTCCTTGTTAGGATCATGCTCACTATTACAAATAATGGTTTTATAGCCTTGCTTAAAGAGTTCATCCTCAAGACGTTCAATAAGTTCGGCATAAAATATATTGGAAATATTTGGGAAAATCAAGCCAACGAGTTTGGCCGACTTTCCTTGAAGACCTCGAGCTAAATTATTTGGTTTATAGTTGAGTTCTTGCATAGCAGCGTGAACTTTGTCAATGGTCTTCTGTGAGAGGTAGCCCTTTTTGTTTATGACGCGAGAAACTGTGGTTGGGCTCACACCAGCCAGTTCGGCAACGTCAGTAAGCTTTGCGACCATAAATCACCTTAGTATTTCAAGTCGAAGTAGTGCCCAGAAACGTTTCCTGATGTTACTTTGATACCAGTTTGTTCTGCACTTGGGAAAACACGACTAGTGAAGACTTTCTCACCTTTGTTGAAGTAAATTTCAACGATTGAGTTATCTACAAAGATGTTTGCTGTTGCAGCATGACCGGCATCAAGTGTACATTCACGACTTGTTCCAAAGTCAGTAGCATATTGTTCACCAGCTTTAGAACGGTCAAGGATAACTTTTCCGTTTTCAGTATCAACTGTAAGTGACAAGCCATTCCCTTCTTGGTCTGCGAAGAGGACAAGTTCTGTTTGAGTGTTAGCTTCAAAGTTAAGTTCAAGCTCGTAAGTGTTAGTTGTTGCCGTTTTTTCAGAGAAATCTTCTTGGCTAGCACGTAAGCTTGTAATGGCTTCGACTGGATATTGGTAGAGTTTGCCATCTTTAATAGACAATTCTTTAACCAAGCTCATAGCCCCTTGGTAGTCGTATTTGTCAGTTGGATAGTCCACATCTGGAAGACCGATCCAGCTGACAATAAGGGCACGACCATCTGGAGTATTAAAGCCTTGAGTTGCATATGCTTCAAATCCGTAGTCCAAGTTGATAATTGGTGTGCCATCAACGAGGGCAGGTTTTTCTGTGTCGAAATCTTGGAAAATCTTATAAGTGTTAGGGTAGATGTTACCGTAGTCAAGTTCAGCTTTATCGAGACCTTGTGGGCTATAAAGAAGAACAGGTTTGCCATCTACAAAGACAAGGTTAGGACACTCAATCATGTACTCTGACCCAGTGCCACCAAAGTCAAGATTACCAACCTCAACCCAGTTTTCGACATCATTGTCTACTGCCTTGTAAAGTTTGATATAACCTTGTTTATCGTGGTTTTGAGCACCTACGATAGCGTAGAATTGTCCCTTGTAATCGAAGATTTGAGGGTCACGGAAGTGCCCAGTAGCGTCAGCAGGTTGTTTGATAAGAACCTTGTCGAATTTTTCGATTTTGCCGTCTTTATCCATCCAAGCGCCGATTTGACGTGGGTCACGAATCCAGTTTTCATCACGAACGTTCCCAGTATAGAAGATAAAGAGTTTATCACCGATTTGATAAGCAGAACCTGAGTAGGCACCGTGGCTATCATTTTCATGGTCTGGCAAGAGTTTGACACCAGTTTCTGTAAAGTGAACCAAATCTTCAGTTTCAGTATGCACCCATTGTTTCAAACCATGAGCAGCTCCAAATGGCCAACTTTGGTAGAAAAGTTGGAACTTACCATTAAAGTAAGAAAAACCGTTTGGATCATTAAGAAGCCCTGTTTCTGGTTCGATATGGTAACTTGCACGCCAAGGTGATTTAGCGACATTTTCTCTAATCTTTGTTTTTTCTTCGTCTGTCCAATCTGCGTATGGACGGTAACGAACTTCTGTTGGTAGATTCATATTTAGTAATCTCCTAATCTATTTGTTAATAATATAGTAAACGTTTTACCTATAAAAATCAACGATTTATAACAAAAAATAAAAAAATATGCTAAACGGTTGACATATGGCAGAAAGATGCTAAAATAGTTATCGTAAAGAAAAGCTAAACGCTTTCATACCAAATTTTATTAAGGAGAATTTTGCAAATGGATAACAAACAAATTGCAAAAGAAGTCATCGATGCCCTCGGTGGACGTGAAAACGTCAACAGTGTTGCTCACTGTGCGACTCGTCTACGTGTGATGGTCAAAGATGAAAACAAAATCAATAAAGAAAAGGCTGAGAACATTGAAAAAGTTCAAGGTGCTTTCTTTAACTCAGGTCAATACCAAATGATTTTTGGTACAGGTACTGTTAACAAGATTTACGACGAAGTCGTTGCTCAAGGTCTTCCAACAGCATCTAAAGACGAACAAAAAGCAGAAGCTGCTAAACAAGGGAACTGGTTCCAACGTGCTATCCGTTCATTCGGTGACGTTTTCGTTCCATTGCTTCCAGCTATCGTAGCGACTGGTCTTTTCATGGGTATCCGTGGAGCAATCAATAACGATACAGTTCTTGGTTTGTTCGGTACAACATCTAAAGCTTTTGCTGCTACAGATTTCTATACTTACACAGTTGTATTGACAGATACAGCCTTCGCTTTCTTCCCAGCTTTGATTTGTTGGTCAGCCTTTAACGTCTTTGGTGGTTCACCACTTCTTGGTTTGGTTCTTGGTTTGATGATGGTTAATAACGCCCTTCCAAATGCTTGGGACGTTGCATCAGGTGCAGCTAAACCAATCTACTTCTTTGATTTTATTCCTGTAGTAGGTTACCAAAACTCAGTTCTTCCAGCCTTCTTCGTAGGTTTGCTAGGTGCTAAGTTTGAGCAATGGGTTCGTAAATGGGTTCCAGACGTTCTTGACCTACTCTTGCGTCCACTTATCGTCTTCGCTGTAATGTCAGCTTTGGCCCTCTTTATTATTGGTCCTGTCTTCCATACTGTTGAAAGCTATGTTCTTGCTGCTACAGAATGGATTCTTAACTTGCCATTTGGTCTTGCTGGTCTTGTTATTGGTGGTGTTCACCAAGTTATCGTCGTTACAGGGGTTCACCACGTCTTCAACTTGCTTGAAGCTAACCTTATTGCAAATACTGGTAAAGACCCACTTAACGCAATCATCACAGCTGCTATGACTGCACAAGCTGGTGCGACACTTGCAGTTGGTGTAAAAACTAAAGATGCTAAATTGAAAGCACTTGCTTTCCCTGCAACTCTTTCAGCGGTACTTGGTATCACTGAACCAGCTATCTTCGGGGTTAACCTTCGTTTCGGTAAACCATTTATCATGGGTCTTATCGCCGGTGCTGCTGGTGGTTGGTTGGCATCAATCCTTAACCTTGCTGGTACAGGATTTGGTGTAACAATCGTTCCTGGTACACTTCTTTACCTTAACGGTCAAGTACTTAAATATGTTCTTATGGTACTTGTCACTCTTGCTCTTGGTTTCGTTCTTACTTGGATTTTCGGTTACAAAGAGGAAGAAGTTGAAGCTCAAAAAGAAGTTGTTGCTGAAGATATTGCATCTGCAGAATCAGCTCCAGTTGCATTGCAAGCTGAAACAATCGCTGCACCACTTAAAGGTGAAGTTGTAGCTTTGGAAAATGTTAATGACCCAGTCTTCTCATCAGGAGCTATGGGTAAAGGTGCCGCTATCAAACCTTCAGGTAACCAAGTAGTCGCACCATTTGATGGTGAAGTGCAAATCGCCTTCCCAACAGGTCACGCTTACGGTCTTAAATCTGATAAAGGTGCTGAAGTGCTTATCCACATCGGTATCGACACTGTCTCACTTGACGGTAAAGGATTTGATGCTAAAGTTCAAGCAAATCAACGTATTAAAAAAGGTGATGTCTTGGCTACCTTCGATAGCTCAGTAATCACTGAAGCAGGTCTTGACGATACAACTATGGTTATCGTTACAAACACTGCAGACTTCGAAGATGTTTCATCAGTAGCGACTGGTTCAGTTGCTGAAGGTGCAGACTTCATCGCAGTTAAATAATAAGCTAGAAAAGTCGAAGCCAATTCGGCTTTTTTAGTTAAATGGCTCATAAAGAAAAGTATGAAGCAGAGTAGTCTGTACCTCCTCAAACAAGGTCTCATTTAGATTGTCTTTTGCCTAGCTTTTCTTTATAATAGTATAAATAGTTATTATTGATCATAAAAGGAGATAGCTTTACCTATGGCTAAACTATACGGAAGCTTGGAAGCTGGTGGTACAAAATTTGTTTGTGCTGTCGGTGATGAGAAATTCCAAGTCGTTGAAAAAACTCAATTCCCAACAACTACACCTTATGAAACAATTGATCGTACGATTGAATTTTTCAAACGTTATGAAGACCAATTGGCTGGAATCGCTATTGGTTCATTCGGTCCAATTGATGTTGATCCAAACTCTGAAACATATGGTTTTGTGACTTCAACACCAAAACCACATTGGTCAAATGTCGACCTTCTTGGTTTGATTGCTAAAGAGTTCAATGTTCCTTTCTACTTTACGACTGATGTTAACTCATCTGCTTATGGTGAGACACTTGTTCGTAAAGGTGTTAAGAGCCTTGTTTACTACACTATCGGAACAGGTATCGGAGCTGGAGCTATTCAAAATGGTGAATTCATTGGTGGTATGGGTCATACTGAAGCTGGTCACGTATATGTACCTCTTCACCCAAATGATGTTTCTAATGAATTTAACGGAACTTGTCCATTCCACCGTGGATGTTTGGAAGGTTTGGCTGCTGGACCATCGCTCGAAGCTCGTACAGGTATTCGTGGTGAATTGATTGATCAGCACTCTGAAGTTTGGGATGTCCAAGCTTACTACATTGCTCAAGCGGCTGTCCAAGCAACAGTCCTTTACCGTCCTGAAGTTATCGTCTTTGGTGGCGGTGTTATGGGGCAAGAACACATGCTTCGTCGTGTTCGTGAAAAATTCACAGCTCTTTTGAATGGTTACCTTCCAGTACCAGATGTAAATGAGTATATTGTGACACCTGCTGTTTCAGGTAATGGTTCTGCGACGCTTGGTAACTTCGCACTTGCTAAGGACGTAGCCGACAAGCATGCAAACAAATAAACAAAATATGTAAAATCGCTTTAAGAGATAATCTTAAGGCGTTTTGCTCTATACAGGAGGAAGTAATGGAACCTTTATTTTTAGATTCACCAATGCATGAGAAAATCTGGGGAGGTAATCGCCTCAAGACAGAGTTTGGTTACGATATTCCCAGTGAACACACTGGTGAATATTGGGCAATTTCTGCCCATCCTAATGGTGTATCTTATGTCAAAAATGGAAAATATGCTGGTTTCCACCTGGCAGAGCTTTACAAGGATAATCCAGAACTTTTTGGGAACCCCAAGACTAGTGTTTTTCCTTTGTTGACCAAGATTTTGGATGCTAATGACTGGCTCTCAGTGCAGGTACACCCTGATGATGCTTATGGACTAGAGCATGAAGGTGAGCTAGGAAAGACAGAATGTTGGTATATTATTGATGCTGAAGAGGGTGCAGAAATTATTTATGGTCACAAGGCTAAGACAAAGGAAGAGCTGGCATCCTTGATTGAAGCAGGTGATTGGGATGGACTTTTGTCGAAAACTCCTGTTAAGAAAGGTGACTTTTTCTTTGTACCAAGTGGTACCATGCATGCTATTGGTCCAGGTATCCTTATCTTAGAGACTCAACAATCTAGCGATACCACTTATCGTGTATATGATTTTGATCGTAGGGATAATCAGGGTAATAAACGTGAACTTCATATTCAACAATCTCTTGATGTCTTGAATCTAGGGAATCCTGAAAATAGTGTCCCAGCAACTGTTAAGACCTTGCAATTAGAGTCGACTTGTTTGACATCAAACTCCTTTTTTACTGTGTATAAATGGAAACTCAGTGGCTTGGTTGACTTCAAGCAAGCAGCTCCCTATTTGCTTTGTTCCGTACTTTCTGGCAATGGGACCATGACTATCGATTCACGCATTTATTGTCTAAAAAAAGGCGATCACTTCATTCTTCCAAATGATGTAACAGATTGGGAAATTGATGGACAATTGGAGATGATTGTCAGTCACCCTAACGAGGCTTAAGTATGAGTAATGAAAAAGTTTTAGCGGCCCTATTTGAGCGTATTGAAATCAACAAATCCTATTATTTTGAGGGAGCTTATTATCGTCTGAAAGACTATGGCGACCACATTTATGGCTTACAACGGGCAATTCCTGGTATGTGTGGTGAAAAAACAGCTTCCCCTAGCATCAAATTTTACTGGAAAAATGGTGTCTTGGACTATCAATTCTACGTTGATTTTGAAGCAAGTCCTATGATAATGAAGGCTTATAGTAGCACCGACCATGCCTTCTTTGAGCAGGCTTTTGAAAATCTTTTGCATGATTTTGAGGATATTCTAGAGAGCCAAGAAAACTCTGAGAAGTAGGTTTAAAGTATTATTGTCGATATTTTCAGTGAATCTAATAAAAAAGTTTTACTTTATTTGCGAATCCATTGTGAAAGCCCTTAAACTAGGGCTTTTTTCTTTGTCAATCCTTGAGTGATTTCTTGTTTAAAGGGGGCTTTTGTGGTAAAATATGGAGATAAAGACTGTCGAAAGGAAAAAAGATGGCAAATATATTACGCAAAATCATTGAAAATGATAAAGGCGAAATTAAGAAACTAGAAAAAACTGCCAAGAAAGTCGAGAGCTATGCTGATGCAATGGCGGCTCTTTCAGATGAAGAACTTCAGGCAAAAACAGAAGAATTTAAAAAACGATATCAAAACGGAGAAAGCCTAGACCAACTCTTGCCAGAGGCATTTGCAGTTGTTCGTGAAGGGGCAAAACGTGTCCTTGGACTTTTCCCATATCGTGTGCAAATCATGGGTGGTATCGTTCTTCACCATGGTGACGTACCAGAGATGCGTACAGGGGAAGGGAAAACCCTGACTGCGACCATGCCTGTTTACCTAAATGCTATTTCAGGTGAAGGTGTACACGTTATCACCGTTAACGAATACCTTTCAGAGCGTGATGCGACTGAAATGGGTGAGCTTTATAGTTGGCTTGGTTTGTCAGTAGGGATTAACCTTTCAGCCAAATCACCAGCTGAAAAACGTGAAGCTTACAACTGTGACATCACTTACTCAACCAACTCAGAGGTAGGTTTCGACTATCTTCGTGATAACATGGTTGTTCGTAAGGAAAACATGGTACAACGTCCATTGAACTATGCCTTGGTCGATGAGGTAGACTCGGTTCTTATTGATGAAGCCCGTACACCATTGATCGTATCAGGACCTGTAAGTTCAGAAACTAATCAGTTATATCACCGTGCGGATGCTTTTGTTAAGACATTGACAGAAGATGATTACGCCATTGATATTCCAACGAAAACGATTGGTTTGAATGACTCAGGTATTGACAAGGCTGAAGAATTCTTCAACTTGGACAACTTGTACGATATTGACAATGTTGCCTTGACTCACTATATTGACAATGCCCTTCGTGCCAACTACATCATGTTGCATGATATTGACTATGTGGTAAGTCCTGAGCAAGAAATTCTTATCGTCGACCAATTTACAGGTCGTACCATGGAAGGTCGTCGTTTCTCAGATGGACTCCACCAAGCCATCGAGGCAAAAGAAGGTGTACCGGTTCAAGAAGAAACGAAGACATCTGCCTCAATCACTTACCAAAATATGTTCCGTATGTACAAGAAATTGTCAGGTATGACTGGTACTGGTAAGACTGAGGAAGATGAATTCCGTGAAATCTATAACATGCGAATCATTCCGATTCCAACTAACCGTCCAATTCAACGTATTGACCACGACGACCTTCTTTATCCAACCTTGGATGCTAAATTCCGTGCGGTGGTACAAGATGTTAAACGTCGTTATGAAAAGGGACAACCAGTCCTTGTTGGTACGGTTGCCGTTGAAACATCTGACTTGATTTCTAAGATGTTGGTTGAAGCAGGCATTCCTCATGAAGTACTTAATGCTAAAAACCACGAAAAAGAAGCGCATATTATCATGAATGCGGGTCAACGTGGTGCTGTTACGATTGCGACCAACATGGCCGGTCGTGGTACCGATATCAAACTTGGTGAAGGTGTTCTTGAACTTGGTGGACTTTGTGTTATTGGTACAGAACGTCACGAAAGCCGTCGTATTGATAACCAGTTGCGTGGTCGTGCGGGACGTCAAGGGGACCCAGGGGAATCTCAATTCTACCTTTCACTTGAAGACGAATTGATGCGTCGTTTCGGTTCTGATCGTATCAAGCAAGTCTTGGAACGTTTGAACGCTGATGATGAAGATATCGTTATCAAATCACGTATGTTGACACGCCAAGTGGAAGCGGCTCAAAAACGTGTCGAAGGGAATAACTACGATACTCGTAAACAAGTCCTTCAGTACGATGATGTTATGCGTGAACAACGTGAAATCATCTACGCTGAGCGTTATGATGTTATCACAGCGGAACGTGACCTTGAACCTGAGATTAAGGCTATGATTAAGCGTACGATTAACCGTACGGTAGATGGTCACAGCCGCAATGATCAAGAGGAAGCTCTTAAAGGTATCTTGAACTTTGCTCGTCAGGCCTTGGTTCCTGAGAATGCCATCTCACTTGAAGATTTACGAGAAGTGGGAGAGGTAACGAAACGTAGTGTTAATTATGACGCTATTAAAGTTTACTTGAATGAGTTAGCAGATGATGTTTATGATCGTCAAATCAAGAAATTGCGTTCAGAGGAAGCTATCCGTGAATTCCAAAAAGTCTTGATTTTGATGGTTGTTGATAACAAGTGGACGGACCACATCGATGCTCTAGATCAATTACGTAATGCCGTTGGTTTGCGTGGTTATGCCCAAAACAACCCAATCGTTGAGTATCAATCTGAAGGGTTCAAGATGTTCCAAGATATGATTGGGGCAATTGAATATGATGTGACACGTACAATGATGAAAGCACAAATTCATGAACAATCTCGTGAAAATGTGAATGAACGTGTTTCAACAACAGCAACAGGCAATATCCAGGCTCACCAAGCAGATGCTAATGGTCAAGAAATTGACTTTAGTAAGGTTGGTCGTAATGACTTCTGTCCATGTGGCTCTGGTAAGAAATTTAAAAATTGTCACGGTCGTAAACAATTTTAGGAAAAAAGAAATAGGTAATTATTATGGTTTTTAAAGCAGTAAGTGAAAAAATTGATTTTGATGCAGTTAAAGAATCAACTACATTGACAGGTGAAGCCCTTGCCAAGAAACAAGCTCGTGATAAAGAGCTTGAAGCAATCATCAAGGGTGAAGATGACCGTACGCTTTTGGTTATTGGTCCATGTTCATCTGATAATGAGGATGCAGTTCTTGATTATGCTCACCGTTTGGCTAAACTTCAAGAAGAAGTTAAAGATAAAGTCTTTATGGTTATGCGTGTTTATACAGCTAAACCTCGTACAAATGGTGATGGTTATAAAGGACTTGTCCACCAACCTGATGCTGAAGGTAAACCAAACCTAATCAATGGTATCAAGGCTGTTCGTAATCTTCACTACCGTGTTATCACTGAAACTGGTATCACAACTGCTGATGAAATGCTTTACCCAGAAAACCTTCCTTTGGTAGATGACCTTGTGTCATATATTGCCATCGGTGCACGTTCTGTAGAAGACCAACAACACCGTTTTGTTGCATCAGGTATTGATGTTCCAACTGGTATGAAGAACCCAACATCAGGGAACCTTAACGTTATGTTTAATGGTATCTACGCTGCACAAAACAAACAAAACTTCCTCTTTAACGGTGAAGAAGTTGAAACTTCAGGTAACCCATTGGCACACGTTATTCTTCGTGGTTCAACGAATGAATATGGTAAAAACGTGCCTAACTTCTACTATGATGATGTTCTTGAAACAATCGAACACTATGAACAAATGGGCCTTGAAAATCCATTCATCGTTATTGATACAAACCATGATAACTCAGGCAAACGTTACTTGGAACAAATCCGTATCGTTCGTCAAACCTTGATTAACCGTGACTGGAATGAAAAAATCAACAAAGTTGCACGTGGTTTCATGATTGAATCTTACCTTGAAGATGGCCGTCAAGATGCGCCAGATGTCTATGGTAAATCAATCACTGACCCATGTCTTGGTTGGGATAAGACAGAAGAATTGATTCGTGAAATCCACGATACTTTGTCAAAATAATAAGGTAACAGAAACCATATATGGGGAGTGAACCGTTTGGATGACCAAGCGGTTCGCTCTCTTTTCACAAAGAGAGGGAAATAGATGGGAATTCATCAAAATAGTCCGCTTATTGATGTAGCGGAAGTAAGGAAATTGCATGCTCTTACCGGAGATGCACTAGTAACTAAACAGGCTAATGATGAGGCTTTGGCAAAAATTATCAAGGGTGAGGACAAACGTATTCTCTTGGTTATTGGTCCGTGTTCGTCTGATAATGAAGAAGCTGTTCTTGACTATGCTCACCGTTTGGCCAAACTTCAGGAAGAAGTGAAAGATAAAATCTTTATTGTTATGCGTGTTTATACAGCTAAACCACGTACTAATGGGGATGGTTATAAGGGGCTTATCCACCAACCAGATGCAGAGGGTGATGTAGACCTTCTTGCTGGGGTTAAGGCGGTTCGCCACCTTCAGTCACGTATTATTACTGAAACAGGCCTTCCAATCGCTGACGAGATGCTTTATCCGTCAAATCTTTCCTTCTTTGATGACCTACTTAGCTACCACGCTGTTGGAGCACGTTCGGTTGAGGACCAAGAACACCGCTTTGTAGCTTCAGGTATTGATGTGCCAATTGGTTTGAAGAACCCAACGTCAGGGAATTTGAATGTCATGTTTAATGGTATCTATGCTGCGCAGAACCAACAGCATTTCCTTTACAATGGCGCTGAAGTTAAAACAGATGGTAACCCACTCGCTCACGCTATCTTGCGTGGTGCCAACAATGAAAATGGACAGAACATTGTCAACTACCATTACGAAGACTTGGTTAAGGCTTTGGACAAGTATAGTGCATTTAATTTGGAAAACCCATTTATTCTTGTTGATACAAACCATGATAACTCAGGTAAAAACTTCATGGAACAAGTTCGCATTGTGCGTGAAGTCCTTCTTAACCGTGAGTGGGATGAGCGTATCGCGGATACCGTGCGTGGCTTTATGATTGAGTCTTACCTTGAGGATGGTCGTCAAGACACACCTGAAGTTTATGGTAAATCAATCACAGATCCATGTCTAGGTTGGGATAAGACAGATAGCCTTATTCGTGAAATCCACAATCGACTTTCGTTATAATTATGATTTTTGGACATGGTATAGACTTGCAGGAAATTTCAGCTGTAAAAAAGGCTTATGACCGCAATCCACGCTTTGCAAAAAAGGTATTGACACCAAAAGAGTGGGAGCGTTTTGAATCCCTTTCTGGTAATCGTCAGATATCCTATTTAGCAGGGCGCTGGGCCGGTAAGGAAGCATTTTCAAAGGCTTGGGGTACTGGTATTGGAGCAGTCGGCTTTAAGGATATTGAAATATTGACCAATGACAAGGGAGCTCCAGTAGTGACCCAATCACCATTTGAAGGAAATGTCTTTATCTCGATTTCCCATAGCGGTGATTTTGTTCAGGCAAGTGTCATTTTAGAAAAAAACTAAGAGATAGATGTTGGAAGAGGATAGCTTATGATTTCAAGTTTACATCGACCAACCTTGGCAAAGGTTGATCTATCAGCAATTTCAGAAAATATTGAACAAGTGGTTAGTCACATCCCTAAACAGGTGCAGACTTTTGCAGTTGTTAAGGCCAACGCTTATGGTCATGGGGCTGTTGCGGTGGCCAAGCATTTGTCTAAACAGGTAGATGGTTTTTGTGTTTCCAACCTAGACGAGGCACTTGAACTCCGTCAAGCTGGCTTAGAGCAACCGATACTTATTTTAGGAGTCGTCTTGCCAGACGAGGTTCCTTTGGCTATTCAAGAAAACATCACTCTGACGGTAGCTTCGCTTGAGTGGTTGGAAATAGCTAAGAAGCAAGGGCTTGATTTGACTGGTTTGACCTGTCATATTAAGATTGATTCAGGTATGGGACGCATTGGGGTGCGTAGCCAAGGAGATGCAGATAGCTTGATTGCTGGTCTGAAGGCACTTGGTGCGGATGTCGAAGGTATTTTTACCCATTTTGCAACAGCTGATGAGGCAGATGATAGTAAATTCAAGCGTCAATTGGCCTTCTTCACGGATTTGGTTAATAACTTAGTGGACCGCCCTCGCTTGGTACATGCTAGCAACTCTGCGACAAGTATCTGGCATGCAGAAACAGTCTTTAATGCGGTACGTCTAGGTGTCGTCATCTATGGTCTCAATCCTAGTGGCAGTGCTTTAGAACTTCCCTATCACATTCGTCCTGCTTTAAGCTTGGAGACAGCACTTGTTCATGTTAAGACCCTGCCAGCAGGTCAAGATGTGGGTTATGGTGCAACGTATACGACGACAGCTGATGAGGTTATTGGAACCATTCCGATTGGCTATGCGGATGGTTGGACCAGAGATTTACAAGGTTTCCACGTTGTTGTGGATGGCCAGCTTTGTCCTATTGTTGGGCGTGTGTCTATGGACCAGATCACTGTTCGCCTTCCTAAGGTTTATCCCCTAGGAACTCCTGTCACTCTTATGGGGGAAAATGGGGGAGCAAGCATCACTGCGACAGAGGTGGCTGAAAAACGCGGCACTATCAACTATGAGGTCCTTTGTTTGCTTAGTGATCGTGTACCTCGTAGCTATGACTAATATAAATAACGAGAAATCCAGTTTGATACTGGATTTTTTGATTTTAGTGAAGTCCATTTTCATGTGTTATAATAGCTGATAAGGCTTCCTCTTTCACGAGGAGAAGAACACGATAGAAATGATAGAGGATATGATTCAACTAGATTCACCGATTGCGGATTTGAAAGGCTTTGGTCCTAAGTCCGCTGAAAAATTTACCAAATTAGATTTACACACGGTTGGGGACCTCTTGCTTTATTTTCCTTTCCGATATGAAGATTTTAAGAGTAAGTCTATCTTTGAACTGATGGATGGCGAAAAGGCTGTTATTACGGGAACGGTGGTGACCCCTGCCAATGTGCAGTATTATGGCTTTAAACGTAATCGTCTAAGTTTTAAAATCAAGCAAGGAGAGGCAGTGATTGCCATTAGTTTCTTCAACCAGCCTTATCTTGTGGACAAGATTGAGATGGGGGCAGAAGTGGCTATTTTTGGCAAATGGGACCAGAAGAAGTCTGCAGTGACTGGCATGAAAGTCTTGGCTCAAGTTGAGGACGATATGCAGCCAGTCTATCATCTGGCCCAGGGTGTTAGTCAGGCCCAGCTGATAAAGGCTATAAAGGCAGCTTTTGATAGTGGGGCGTTGAATTTATTGGAGGAGAGTCTCCCACAGGTGCTTATGGACAAGTATCGTCTTATGGGACGCCAAGAGGCTGTGCGTGCTATGCATTTTCCGAAAGATTTGGCTGAATATAAGCAGGCTCTACGTAGGACCAAGTTTGAGGAGCTCTTTTATTTCCAGATGAACTTACAGGTACTGAAGGCTGAGAATAAGTCCGAAATCAATGGTCTAGCAATTGCTTACGATGAAGCCAAAATCAAAGCCAAAATTGCAGAATTACCATTCCCCTTGACAGAAGCCCAACAGCGCAGTTTATCGGAAATCCTAGCTGATATGAAATCTGGGGCTCATATGAACCGTCTTTTGCAAGGAGATGTGGGTTCAGGGAAAACAGTTATCGCTAGTCTGGCCATGTATGGGGCTTATACGGCAGGATTGCAGTCTGCCCTCATGGTACCGACGGAAATTTTAGCGGAGCAGCACTATCAGAGTTTACAGGGGCTTTTTCCTGAGCTAGAGGTAGTGCTCCTAACTTCTGGGATGAAGGCGGCGGACAAAAAAGTAGCTCTTTCCAAAATCGAATCTGGGGAGGCTCAGATGATCGTGGGTACTCACTCACTGATTCAGGATGCTGTGACTTATCACAGGCTTGGACTAGTAATTACTGATGAGCAGCACCGTTTTGGGGTTAATCAACGTCGTATTTTCCGTGAGAAAGGTGACAATCCTGATGTCCTTATGATGACAGCGACACCTATCCCTAGGACTTTGGCAATCACTGCCTTTGGGGAGATGGATGTATCAATCATTGACCAGATGCCGGCTGGGCGTAAGCCCATTATTACCCGTTGGGTTAAACATGAGCAACTAGATACCGTATTGACTTGGATTAAGGGTGAGTTGGAAAAAGATGCTCAGGTCTATTTTATTTCACCTTTGATTGAAGAGTCTGAGGCTCTCGATTTGAAAAATGCGGTGGCCCTTCATCAGGAACTCACAGAGTTCTTTGGGGATTCAGCTACAGTGGCCCTGATGCATGGTCGCATGAAAAATGATGAAAAAGACCAAATTATGCAGGACTTCAAGGACAGAAAGTCTCAGATTTTAGTATCAACCACAGTTATCGAAGTGGGGGTTAACGTGCCAAATGCTACAGTTATGATCATTATGGATGCCGACCGCTTTGGACTTAGCCAGCTTCACCAACTTCGAGGACGTGTAGGTCGTGGCGATAAGCAGTCCTACTGTGTTTTGGTGGCTAATCCTAAAAATGATACCGGGAAAAAACGCATGCAGGCCATGTGTGAGACTACGGATGGTTTTGTTCTAGCAGAAGAGGACCTTAAGATGCGTGGTTCAGGAGAGATCTTTGGGACACGTCAGTCAGGAATTCCTGAATTTCAAGTGGCTGATATTGTGGAAGACTACAATATCTTAGAAGAAGCAAGGCGCGTGGCCAGCCAAATTGTGTCTGACCCTAACTGGCGCGAGAATCCTGATTGGCAGGTGCTTGGAGCTCATTTGAGAAGCCAAGGCGAGTTTGATTGAGGAGGAAACCCATGAAAAAGAAACGGTTAAAACTCGATTTTTTGCGATCTTGCATCCCTTATTTCTTATGATGTTAGGTCTTATATTTTATTTTTTCGCCTTCATCTTGATTTGGTTTCTTACCGAATTGGCAAAGCTGATAGAAGGAAAGACGGACTTTCATACCCTATATCTTTATTCACTTCTTATCTCTCTAGCTTGTTCGGTATTATTGATTATGTACGTTGCGGGTTTTATAGCTCAGCTGATTATCCATATACAGCATCAAAAGGAAAGGACGCTTTTGCCGGTCTGGTGTATGCTTACGGCTGTACTGATGCTTGTGCCAGTTTTTGAAGAATTTAGTCTTCTAGGCTCCACTTTGAATTTTAAAGGGTATTTTCTTTCCATAGTTGCTTACATTGCCTATCTCTTTACAAAGCTACCCAAGGTTTTTGAAAGTTACCGCTATCATGCGACAATTCGCTATGCTGTTTGGGTGGCTCTAGTCTTGGGAATTATTTTATCCATGCTTTAGACAGAAAAACTCTCAGTAAACTCACTGAGAGTTTTAAGTTTCCTTCAAGCTTATTACAAGCTTTCTTTAAGTTAGGACACCTATAATAAAACCATCAAAACGAGATAGGTTTTGATAATAAAACGTTTTGGCTTAGCCAAACCATTCCTACGAAGGAGGACAAAACAATGACAGTAAAAATTAAAGTAACCTACAACCGAAATTTCCAGAAGCATCCTCAAGACTTTAAGGTTTATCAAAACTAGTATTGATGCTAGGAAGAGGCTAAATTTACCCATATTCTACAACTTTCATCCCTCATTTTCCAAAATCCCTTTTTTCCTTTTTTTCATTAGGTAGAATCCCTCTTCTTAAACTCATAAAAAGTCTAGACGGAAGCATGACCAGTCTAGGCGATTAACATAAGTAAGCTAACCAGTTGAGATTTTCTTGACTGGTTTTTATTTTTTGAATTTTAGATAAAAAATATCGAAAAACGATAAAAATGTGTTGACAAGGAGAAATAAAGAGTGTAATATATAATTATCGATAAACGATAATAAGTTTTCGATAAAGATAATCTTATTCGCGAAAAAGAGAAATTATATACCAAAAACTATTTAATAAAGGAAATACTTATCATGAAAACACTTAAATCAATCATCAACTCAGTTCTTATTCTTCTTATGGCAATCTACGGTCTTGCAATGCTTGCTTTACTTATCCTTCCTTTTGTTGATGTGACTAATCTTTTCCCAGGTGCTGAGGTTCATTACCTTTCTGGATGGGGTTACTGGCTTGTATCAGAGTTACAATTTGCCTTCTATCTTGCCTTGATTTGTCTCCTTCGTAAAGAGTTTAAAGACTTTACTTGGAAGGCATTTTGGACAGAAGATTTTTCTCTCTTCTTGAAAAAGGCTGCTCTTCTAACCTTTGTGCCCTCAGGCTTGAATATCTTTTTGCAGTTGGGAACGACTAATCACCTTGTAGTAGACTTCAGCACATCAGTCTGGCTCCTCTTGGTCTCTCTAGCTTGTGATGCTGTCCGTCTTCGTAAGGGACAAACCGCTGTCAAATAATTGAAAGCATCTTATTTGAAAAGTAGTAAAATCTTACCTATAAACTAGTATTTTATATTGATATTCGATATAATTAATACTGTTAATAGTTAGCTACTGATTTAGTATAAGGTCAAGGGCTCCTAGAGGCACCTTGGCTTTTTCTAGTCTATGCCCAAAGAAATCAAATGAATTTACAATCGAGGTAACACATGACAACTATCTTATTTTATTTTTTAATCATCCTAGCCTTGGCTGGTTCTAGTTATTATGGTTGGAGATCGGCTAAAAGTGCTAAAAATCGTCAGGAAACGCAAGAACAGAAACGTCTGCGTAGTGTTCTCCTGTTCGTTAATGTCCTCCTTTTTGCGGGCTTTTTAAGTCTTGTTATTACCATTCTTAATGATGCCTTTATCCTGACTGGTCATGAAGGACTCTTACAACAAGGTTTGCGTATGCTTCTCGGTTCGGGAGTTACCGTGAAAAGTAGTAGCACTAGTCTGACGCTTTTTGCAGCAATCATTGATTTCCTTCGTATGTCAGTCAACATAGGCTTCTTGTTGTGTCTACGTGCCTTTCTGATTAATCTTTATCGTTCTGATATTTTCATCGCTAAAAATGCCAAGTTGGTTCGTTGGTCAGCACATTTGTTAGTTCTTGGGGCCTTTATCAATAATGGTATCTTTACATTTGGGACAGGCAACCATAGTTATAGTTTCTTTAATATCAGTTATTTGCTAGTTAGCTTTGTTCTCTATGCTGTTGCTATGATTTTGACTAAGGCTAATGCCATTGCTGAGGAAAATGAGTACACGATTTAGGAGGGGCTTATGATTATTGTCAATTTGGACGTTGAACTTGCCAAGAAGAAGATGCGCTCGGGTGAGCTAGCAGAACGTATTGGTATTACCCCAGCCAATCTTTCAGTTCTTAAGACAGGCAAGGCCAAGGCAATCCGTTTTACAACACTGGATGCTATTTGTAAGGAGTTAGATTGCCAACCAGGAGATATTCTTGAATATAGACCAGACGAAGAAAACTAAAAGCCTGAAGCAGTTCAGTCACTTCTCTAGTGACCATGCTTCAAGCTTTTTTATTTTTTCTTCAACCATGCGACCAGGGCTACACTGGCTAGCACGGTACCACAGACTATGGCGATATATGTTTTTGAGACTGTCAGCTCATAGTGGAAATCTTTATTTTTCAATTTATCGGTTGCTTCAATACTAAGTTTCATGTTTTACCCCTCGATATAGTCTTTCAATTCTTGGCCTTTGAGTCCCGCACTAAGTGCAATGAGAAGTTTGAGACGAGCCTTTGGTGCGTTGAGTTCTTTAACAAACATAACGCCAGCTTCTTGGAGTTTGACCCCACCTCCTTCATAGGCGTAAACAGGTTCGGCGATACCGTTGAAGCAGCGGGAAACGAGCACAACAGGAACACCTTTTTCCATCAGTTTTGTGATTTCTCTTGCGGCTAATGGTGGGAGGTTTCCAGCACCTAGTGCCTCGATAACTACACCATCAATCTTTTCAGGGTCTAGGAGACTGATGATTCCATCTCCGATACCCATCCCAGCATAGGCCTTGATGATTGGTACTGTTCCTGTGATTTGTTCCAAATCAAAGCGAACACGAGGCTCAGCAGTTTTGAACCAGAGGATGTCATGCTTCATGATGATACCTAGTGGACCATGAGTTGGTGTGTGGAAGGTTGCCACGTTTGTGGTATGGGTCTTAGTCACATACTTGGCTGCATGGATTTCATCATTCATCACGACCAGGATTCCTTTGTCGGCGGCCTTGCCGTCGCTAGCAACACGTAGGGCTGAGAGATAGTTATAGACCCCGTCGCTTCCTAGTTCGTTGGACGAACGCATAGCACCAGTTAGGACGATTGGAATCTCAGGGACGGCCATGGTGTCTAGGAAGTAGGCTGTCTCTTCCAGAGTATCTGTTCCGTGGGTGATGACCACACCATCATATTGCCCAGCTGTTTCCTTGATTTTTTTGTAAATATCCAGCATGTGGTAGGGTGTGATATGGGGGCTAGGGATATTAAGAAAATCGAGAACGGTTAGTTCTAAATTGTCTAAATCAAGCCCCACATGGTTCATGGGATTATCAGCGTTTTGACTGACCTTGCCATCATTATCTGCTGACATGGAAATTGTTCCTCCAGTGTGAAGGACTAGGATTTTTTTTGTCATTTATATTACTCACCATTGTATTATGTGTTATAATTTATTTTAGCATAAAATGTTAGAAGGAGGGGAGCTCTGTGGCCATTAAAGCAGTCTTTTTTGATATTGATGGGACTTTTCTAAATGACCGAAAACGTGTGTCAAGTTCAACCAAAAAAGCTATCAGTCAAATGAAGGAAGATGGTATCTTGGTTGGTTTGGCAACAGGTCGTGGTCCAGGATTTGTTCAGCCCTTCATGGACAATCTGGGTCTGGATTTTGCAGTCACTTATAATGGTCAATATATTTTGACTCATGACAAGGTCCTGTATCAAAATCAGCTCCCTAAATCAACAGTCTACAACTTGATTCGCTATGCCACCAAGCACCGTAGAGAGATTTCTCTAGGGACTAGCACAGGTCTTGTTGGTTCCAATATTATTAGTATGGGAACGAGTAAGTTTGGGCAAATCGTCAGCCGTATTGTCCCTAAGTCCTGGGCTAAGATGGTGGAACGTAGTTTCAAGTCTTTGATTCGTCGTTTCAAGCCACAAAGTATTGAGACTCTTAAAACTATCATGCGTGAGCCTATTTATCAGGTAGTTATGGTAGCGACGGTAGGTGAAACACAAGATATTGAAGAAAAGTTTCCTCATGTGAAGATTACTCGTTCAAGTCCTTATTCAGCCGATATTATTTCAGCCGATCAATCTAAGTTGAAAGGTATCGCTCATCTAGGTGAGGTTTTTGGTTTCGAACTCAGTGAGGTTATGGCCTTTGGGGATTCGGAAAATGACCTAGAAATGCTGTCTGGCGTCGGTGTTGGTGTTGCCATGGGTAATGGTGAAGACGAACTGAAAGACCAGGCTACCCATGTCACTGATACTAATAACCAGAATGGGATTGCCAAAGCCTTATCACACTACGGTTTGATTCATTTTGAGACAGAAAATTCATTTACCAGTGATGATGACAACTTTAACAAGGTTAAGGATTTCCACCATTTGATGGATGGCTCAACTACCGACATGCCTCGTGTTTACGGTATTGAGGAAGCTAGTCACCGTTCGGACTTCAAGTTGGAAGAAATTGTCGAGTTTCTATATGCTTCATCAGGTGGGGACAAGCGTGTCTTTGGTCAGGCTGTTCTGGATTTGCATGCTGCTCTTGATAAGGCGGCCCTCAAAGTTAGTTCTAAAGAGCACTCAGAGTCAACGATGGTTGGTCAGGTGGATGCTTTGACTGACTTGCTTTACTTGACCTATGGTTCATTTGTTCTTATGGGGGTGGATCCTAAACCTTTCTTTGATACGGTTCATGAGGCTAATATGGGGAAAATTTTCCCAGATGGCAAGGCTCATTTTGATCCTGTGACCCACAAAATTCTTAAACCAAGTGACTGGGAAGAGCGATTTGCACCAGAACCACACATTAAACGTGAGCTGGATCGTCAGATTCAAAAATCTCTACAAAGAAATAAATAAGAAGATTAAAGGTTTGGACAGTTTGCTCCAAGCCTTTTTCTAATAAAAATGACATTTATTAATGGCTTTATTTGTGATAAAATAAAGTCATTCTATGTATTTTTAAGGAGATTATTATGACTAAAGCAGATTGGTTAGACTTTTTTGAAGCCATCAATGGTCGTTCAGCGACTGAAGAAGAAATTGCAGCAGCACTTGCAGCTGGTGAGTTCCAAGATGACGCACCAGCAGTAGAAACTGCTCCAGTACAAGAAGCGCCAGCGCAACCAGCTTTCGCTAATGCTCAAGAAACACCAGCCCAAGAGGCGCAACCACAGCCAACTTTCGCTGGTGCACAAGAAGCGCAACAACAACCGACTTTTGCAAGTGTACAAGAAGCACAACCGCAAGCTCCTTTTGCCAATGCTCAGGCAGCACAACCTCAACCAACCTTTGCGGGCGCTCAAACTGCTCCAGTACAAGGAGTACCAAATCAAGCGGCGCAACCACAAGCTGGTTTTGCCAATGCTCAAGCTGGTCAACAAGCAGCTTTTGCTAACGGTCAACCTCTTCAACCAGGTCAAAACGTCCAATTTATCAACGGTCAAGCTGTAGTTGTTCCAGCACAACCATCAGCATTTGCGACAACTTTCAAAAACTACTGGACATGGTTGCTTAATGCATGGCGTCGTCCAGCTGACATGACAGATTATGGTAAACACAATGGTTGGCTTAACTATATCTTCTTGTCACTCTTCACTGGACTTGCCTTCTTTGCAATCTTGAGCGCTATGGCACGTAAAGTGGTTAGCGCAGTTGTATCAACAACAAACGCATTGTCTAGTATGTTTGGTTCTTACGGAACAGATAGTTACTCATCTTCATTTTCAAGCCATACATCTAGCATTGGTTTTGGAGCTTTCTTCGCAAGTATTCTAGCTGCCTTCCTCTTCATCTTTGCCTTTATCTTGGCAGGGTTTGTGACACGTAAGGCTATCTTCCGTGATCCTGAGACTACTTTCTTGAATAGCTTTGACCGTTTTGGTCGCTTGACATCATTGGCCTTGCCGATCTTGCTCGTAACAATCTTGTTCGGAGCTATTGGACTTGTTGGCTTCCCACTTTTCTTGTTCTATGTTGTTTACTTCTTATTTGCACTTGCAAACCTCTTTACAATTGTTCCTGTAACAACAGCGTGGAAGGCTGATAAATTCTATCAAATGATTTTGGCAGCACTTTTGAATGGTGTCATTTTGTCAATCTTGTTTGCAATTGTATTTGCTATCATGTCATCATTTACAGTAGGTCTTCTATTCTAAGTAAACCTCTGACGATTTTTGAAAAAGCAAGTTTATAGGAGTCTTTATGGCAACAAAAGAAAAGTGGATTGATTTATTTGAAAAGGCAGTTGGTCGTCCGCCCCATGCTTTGGAGATTGAAGAAGGCCAAAAAGCAGACTTTGATTTAAAGGCTATTAAAGGCATTGCGGCAATGGGCTTGGACCAAGAGGCCACTCCTTCTGAACCAACAGAAGAAGTTGATGAGTATGACGTTGCCGAGGAAGTGTTTGAAGATGTACCGCTTGGTGATGAAGAGGAAACGACTCCTTTAGAAATTGAGGAGCTTTCACCAGTATCTCAAGCAGATCAAGGTCAAACTGAAGAGAATTCAGAGGCCGCTTCTAAAGAAGCACAAGCCATCTGGATGAAGGCTTTTAAAACCTATGTTGGACGTCAGCCTCTTCCTGAGGAATTCCTACTTGGTAAGTCTTCAGGTTATGATGTGTCAACCATCCATCAGTTTATCTCAGATGGTAAGGCAGCGAAACCAGCCAAGCAAGCCATGGCTAAAGGAAAGAAAATCCTAATTATTGCTGGTGTTGTTGCAGCAGTCTTAGCGCTAGCTGGTTACGGCTTTGGTTCTTATTACTATTCACGTGGTCAAGTAGCAGAGCGTTATGAAGCAGCAGCTAAGAAGAGTTTTAAAGATAGCTTGGAATACCAAGTATGGTCTGATACTAAAAAGGAAATTAAAACATCCGAAGTCAAGTACACAGACACTAAAAGTACACAAGCCTATAGCAAGAGCCAACTCCTGTCTGGCGAACGTATGCAAAAGGTTGGACGTCAGTTCCTTATTTTTCCTAAGTGGAGAGTCGTGGTAGATCCTGGAACGGTTGATTTAACCGTTAATACAGCTGATTTGAATGTGACTATTAACGGGGTTTCTTATGCGACTACAGATGGCAATAACTACACGGCTAAATTGAACCATCTCTATCCAGGAACTTACAATTTTGTGGCTTCTGGTAAGGTCAATGACCAAGATATCACGGTCTCATCTGAGGAAAATGTGACCTCTAAAACAGAAGTCAACCTTTCTGTAGAGTATCTTAGCTTTACCGTTAAGTCTAATCTTAAGGACGGAGACCTCTACGTTGGTGGTACCAAAGTTGGAACCCTTAACTCAGGGAAACTGGATGTTAACAAGGTAGCAGTAGCAGGTTCATCAGCTGTTTATGTTAAGAAGAATTTCGAAGATGGTAGCTCTATTAAAACAGAGACATTGTCTATCAAGAAAATCTCTGAAGGACAAACGGTTACTCTAGATGCTGATGGTGTTCTTGACCGTGATACGGCAGATCGTCTTTTGACCGCTGCTTACGGTAAATTTGGTAGCTACGCATCTAATCACAACACGACACCAGATGGTGTATCCGACATTTTCCTTAATGGTACTGATGATACCATGTACAAGGATGTAACGGCTGATATTGATAGAAATACTACGGGTGCTAAAAACCGTGCCGCTGATAGTATTACCTTCTCGGACGTTGACGTCACAGAAGTTGTTCAGACTGGTGAGAAGACCTTCAAGGTAACCTTCACCGCAGTTTATGATTTCTATTATGGCTATGATTCGAAGTTTAAGTCATCAGGAGATATTAAAGATAAAATCTCATGGTCATGTAATGTGGAATATGTTGGTGACGATAGTGACTCTAGTAGTAGTGGTTCTAACTACAGCGACTATCGAATCAATGGTAAGGCCGGTGAATCACAAAAAGTAAGTCGTGAAGATACTGTGAAATAACAGTTGCTTGCTCAGTTAGTTAGCATTGAACGGATTACAAATAGGAGGTTAGTCCTCCAGACTAAAAAATGACGAACTTGGCAATTGCCAGGTTCTTTTGTTTGTCTGTTATTACCTCTTAGGGGCTAAACCGTGCCACTTACCTAAAAGGCCTTGTTTTGTGTAAAGCAGTTGTTATAATGGAAGCATCAAAAAGACAGGAAAGGAGTATTATGAAAGTTAGAATCGAATTGGACCCATCCATGGATGAGCCTGAAATCTTGATTCGAGCTCCTCGGTTAACACAGGAATTGGCCCAGCTCCAAGAATCTATTCTAAGGCAAAAGTTAGTTCCTTTAGCCTTTTACAAGGATCGAAGTGAATATTTTCTGGATTTGGCAAATATTCTCTTTTTTGAAACAGACGGGGAAAAGATTTTTGGACATACCAAGGATGAGGCCTATGAGGTGAAGCAAAAGCTCTACGAATTGGAAGACTTGCTTCCGATTGCCTTTTGTCGGATTTCCAAATCGACGATTGTTAATGCTAAGCAGATTTATTCTTTGGAGAAGTCTTTTTCAGGGACCAGTACGGTGAATTTCTATCAGACCCACAAGCAGGTCCATGTATCAAGACGCTACTATCAAGTTTTAAAAGAACGACTAAACGAAATGAGGTAAGATAATGAGAAAGAAATTAATTGGGATCCTCTTGATCCTTTTGGCAGCTTTGGTAATTGTACAAGATTACTTTATAAAATGGGAAATTAGTATTTGGATGTTGGCCTGGGTGGTCTTACTGGCTATCTTATCCCTTTCTAGTCTTTTGAAGCGACATTTTGGTCTTGGTTTCGCCTATGGTATTGTGGCTCTTTTTTCACTCAATGGACAGTTCCATTTTCTTCCAGTATCTAATTCAGTCCTTATTTTTTCTTCTATTCTTGCAGTTATTGGCTTGAACATTCTCTTCAATTCTTCTAGTAAAACAAAGAATCGCTTTGGACTGGGTTCTACTGGCTCAGACGCTAATAATGGTGGAAATGATATTGATGTCACTTTTTCATCAGTGACCAAGTATCTCAATGACCAGCAATTTACGCATGGGAGTGCAGATGTTAGTTTAGGACAGGCTTCCGTCTATTTTGATAATTGCCGTATTGAGGGGCCATCTGCCCAGTTTGATGTGGACGTTTCTCTTGGAAGTCTTAGCCTCTATGTGCCCAGTGATTGGCGAGTACATGTGAATGTGGATAATTCGCTTTCAGCTGTACAACATGAGGAAAATCCTAGTAACCTGACTAGCAAGGATTTCTACATTAAAGGCGATGTTTCCTTGGGTAATTTAGAAATTATCTATGTTGGTGAGAATGCGTTTGATTAAGTTAGGAGAGAAGTTGTTATAAGTATGACAATGAGGAAGATTATATCCTCTGTATTTATAAGTTCATCCAATCTTTCAGATTAATTGACACTCAAGGGAGTAGGACAAGGAACAATTTTTAAAAAGTTGTTCGGTCCTACTCCCTTTTTTCCTATTTTATAGTCTCTTTATTTGTGATAATATAGTATAGTGAAAAAAACTAGACTGGAATAACTTTACTCTTTTGGAGTTTTATGTGACAGCGATGCATGGAGACAATCTAAGTGGATACCCGCTTGGAGCGATAGTCAAGTAAACTCAAAATGAGGCTAGAAGGGAAATTGTTATGAGAAAAAAAGCGATTGGTATTGATTTAGGAACAACGAATTCCGTTATGGCTGTTGTTCGTGAAGATGTGCCAGAGATTATTCCGATGGGGACGAATGACGATCAGGTCCTACGTTCAGCGGTTTATTTCTCAAATATTAGTGGCCAAAACCATGTGTCTTTTGGTAAGGAAGCCATTGAACGTGGGACAGAAATCGGAAGTACAGAAAACTTTAAATTTGACTTTAAACGTGATATTGGGCGTCCAATTGCCAGTGATACACCAGACCACACACGTGTCAATTCTATTATTCTTTCGGCCTTGGTTTTGAACGAATTTCGTAAACGCGCTTATGTAGTTGGTCAGGAGATGGGGCAAGCAGATGGTATCAAGGATGCTGTTATCACAGTGCCTGCCTACTTTACGTCAGATCAACGTGCAGCAACTAAGAATGCTGGTCGTATCGCAGGATTTAATGTCTTGCGTATTATCAATGAGCCTACAGCTGCGGCCATTGCCTATGCCCACACTAAAAATGCTCAAGGAAATGTCTTGGTCTTCGACCTTGGTGGAGGAACTTTTGACGTTACCATCATGCGCGTGGCTGACCATGCCTATGATATTTTAGCAACTGACGGGAATTCACGTCTTGGTGGGATTGACTTTGATAAGCGTCTTGTAGGCTATATCATGCAGGAGTTGGAAAAACAAGGGGTCAATATGACCAACCTTTCTGAGAAGGAAAAAATTCAGCTTCAATATAAGGCTGAGCAGATTAAGACTAGCCTATCTGTGAATGACCAAGCTCTTTATGAGCACTATGTCAATGGTCAAGGTTACGGTGTATTGATTACTCAAGCGATTTTCAATGAAATTACCTTGGACCTCCTTAAAGATACTGAAATCAAGGTGCAATCTACTCTTCAAGCATCTGGCTTAAAATGGGAAGAGATTGACCATATTCTCCTTGTGGGTGGGTCAACACGTATGCCAATGATTCGTCAAATGATTCGCCTGATGAGTGGTTTGGAACCTAAGTTTGACCTTAATCCAGACACTATCGTGGCACAAGGGGCTTCTATTTTGGCTGACCTTATCGTCAATAATGAGGTTAGCTTCTCTGAACACCAGGATGGTAAGACAACTGAGACAGATAGAGTGGTTGTCAAGGATGTGACCTCTCAGGGAATCGGTCTGCTCTTCAAGAAAAATCCAAACAAGAACTATAGCTTTGTGGGTGACTACTATAATAGTGTCGTGGTCCCACGTAACTCGGTTTTACCTTTGGCTGTTACCAAGGATCTCTTTGCGGTCGTGGATGGACAGAGTAAGTTTAAACTTCGTATCACAGAAGGAAATTATGAAAATCCATTTGCTGTGAAGATTTTGGGACAAGTGGAAGGGCAAGTGACACAACCTCGTCAGAAAGGTGAGCTTTTGGCACAAGTCACCTATGCCTTTGACTCAGAACAAATTGTTACCGTGACAGTGTCGGACCCTCGAAGCAATACTGTTGTGGCACGCTTTTCAGTCAATGCACAAGTCAACCAAACCCAAGAAGTGGTTAAGGAAGATTTGTCAGAACTTCAAGCTATTTTTGCTAAATTCATCTCATGATAGACTACTACAAAGCAATTGATACAGAGACAGGACAGGAAGTGCCCTATTTAAGAGAGGTCAGTAACCGTATCTCTCCAGAGATGTCGGCTCAAGATTGTTTCGTGGCCCTTTCCTTTTTACGTGAGGAGCTGGAGGATCTCTGGACAAATGGTACCTTGGATAAAGAAGGGGAGCGTTTGCGCAGTGAGCTCTACACGATTCGCTCAATCTTTTTCTCAGACCATGAGAAGTTACAATATGACCGAAAACTCAGACAGGCTCAGAGAAAGGCTTCGGAAGTTGAGAAGGGGACGGCCACTGATGCTAGCAATGTATCAGGTAAAAAGGAAATCCCTTTTGAACCTGTTGCGGTGACTCAGACTAAAGAGTCACCTCTTAAAAATTACCTCTTTGCAGCCTTCGCCTTTGTGGTTCTACTAAGCTTGATTCTCTTCTTCAATATCAATGTCATCGTTCTTATTATCGGAGCCATTCTAATTGTGGCTTTGATGTTACTTATGTCTTAGGAGATATTAATGGAAACCAATCAATTAACATTTGAACATATCTGTTTCAAATATAAGGGAAATGATAACCAGCTCTTTACAGATTTGGATGTTACTATGGAGACTGGCCAAGTTGTCGGTATCTTGGGTGCTTCTGGTTCAGGGAAAACAACGTTAACAGAGATTCTCCTAGGCCAGCTTAAACCGACTTGCCAACAATTTCGTATTTTAGAAAATGGCAAACCTGTGACTGCGGGTTCACGCTCTTGGTCCTATGTACCTCAACAAAATCTCCTACGTGAGTACCTCAAGGTATCTGAGACCTTTGATTTTTATGCGGACCACCATCTGAAAGGGAGTAGTAAGCTGACTAAAAAGCATCGCATTGCAGGCATCATGGATGATTTAGGGTTGACGGAATTTGCTAATAAGAAGATTTCAGAGCTTTCTGGTGGGCAAAAACGCCGTGTCTCTATTGGTATCGAGCTTCTTAGCCCTAGTCCCTACTTTATCCTTGATGAGCCGTCTTCAGGCTTGGATGCCCTTAGTGATCGTAATCTCTTACGTACCTTGAAAATCTTGGCTAAATCAGCTAACAAGTCTATTGTGGTTATTACTCACAATACAGAAAATTTGGCTATTTTTGACAAGATTATCTTCTTGTCTAAGGGACGTCCGACATTTGCAGGGACTTATGAAGAGTTGCTTTTGGAATACAAGACTAGCGATCCTTATATGATTCGTAAATATATGGATATGAATATCGCAGATGTCTATCAAGAGCTCAATGCTTCAACACGTATTTACAAGATTTAGGGAGACTTATGAACGCAGCATTACGATTAAGTTGGTATAAATTTAAACACCACTACATGGATTTTGTGAAGGTACTTCTGGGCATTGTCGCTTTCGAAGGCTTAATCCTCTATATCCAAGACAAGGGATTTTTGAAAGATTTCGAAACAACTCGAATGACCCTCTTTCTCTTGCTTTTCTCAACCAGTCTCTTGATTGTGGTTCAAAACAGTATTTATATTTCTAAGGAACGCTCGGTCCTCAACCGTGACTTTTTCTCAGGTTTGAGTCGTTCAGCCTTTGCCTTGGCTAGTATGGGGATTCACGCCTTCTTTGCTGTTTTGGAAACCATTGTCTTTATCCTATCTTACTCTGTCTTTAGTAAGTTCTTTGACAAGGAATTTCCAGATGCTGGTCATATTTTTGGTTCCTACCGTTGGGAAGTTGGGATTACAGTGCTCCTGGTTTTCTTGGCGTCGCATTTCATTGCCCTCTTTATCTCAGCCTTAGTTGGCAAATCTGAGATTACCTCTGTTATCCTAGCAGTCGTTGTGGGTATCATGCAATTTTCATTGTCGGGAACTATCCTGTCTTTGCCCAAAGCCATTGATTGGGTACAAAAGTTTATCTATCTTGGTTATGGCCACAAGCTTTTTGGGATTTCTAGTGACTTGTCAGACTTGCCATCTAGTTTGGCTAAGTACCATGTTCCTGTCCCTAAGAGCCAGTTGGAGGCCTTTCAAGGGTCTACAGGCGAATTCTGGGGACAATGGTGGGCCTTGGTGCTTCATTGCCTAGTTTATGCCCTACTCTTTTTCGTCACACTTCAGAAGAAGGAGAAATAAATGCAACAATATGATGAATGGCTGATTGACTTCCAAGTTCAGCATGGTCGCAAGCCAAGTGATAAGGAAGTCGCAGAAGCTGCTAAGGCTGGTTTTGCCCTTTCTAGTGGCTTGAGCAGACAGAAAAATTCTAAATTCAGACAAGTTTTGTCTAAGGTTGGTTTGGGTGATCTCAAGTTTAGCTGGTTTTTAGTTTTGGAAATTTTGCTCTTGATTTGTATTGCTCTCTTTGGCTATGTTGTTGGCTATCTATTTATCTAGGAGGACTTCATGAAACAGTTTAAACATAAAAAGTTTATCGGTTTAGCCTTGATTGTCTTTTTGGTCTTCATGGTACTTGGAAAATACACTCAGAGCACGGCTTTTACATCGTCTTCAAGAGTTTATGCCACAACCGTTGTCGATAAGAATACCGGGAACAAGGTGCGTTTTGAAGTTCGTAAGATCAAGGGAGACAAATACGAAGTCAAAAATACGGAAACTGGAGATACCTATCAGGCTAATGCCCAAGCTGGCGAAGACCGTTCTTTGAGCTTTAAGCTGCCTGGAACTAACGGCAGCTCAGACGGTACTATCCGTATCACACCAAGTATGGTACCTGGAGGAGATGCGAAGGTTGAAATGACTGAATCAGACACCTATACTCAGGTTGAGGGAGGCTCTGAAGTCGTTGAGTCTAGCGAGGCTTCGTCTAGTTCTTCAAGTAGCCAAGTTAAAAGCATTATTAAGGATATTTTGGAATCAAGTAGTTCATCCTCTGGTAGCGATGCAAGCTCAGAATCTTCTTCTAACGATCCCAATAAGCCAAATGCAGATATCAAGACTAAGACTGATGTCAATGGTGATAAGGAAACCACTTATATTGCAGACTATTCGACTGAGGACATTAAGTCTATCACGGAAGCCTTTGGGAAATGGCTCTATCAGTCTGATTATGCCAAGGATGCTGTTTTAGTTCAAAGTAGCTTTGACAGCATCACCAAGGTCAATGATGGTAGTCCAACCTTCCTGTCATTTAAGGCACCTAAGGAAAAAGGTAGCAGCCAAACGATTACCATCCTTGCTAATCTTATCAATGCGGATGGCTATGAACATATTACTGGTGTTCCAAGTGGTATCATCAATGGCAAGGAAGTCTCAAACTATGATTTCAAGGACTATAAAAACACGGTTGATTCCTTTGCTTTAGGGATTAATGACAATAGTGGTAAGACCGCAGACTATAGCCCAAAATCATCCTTCCGTCTTTATACCTTGAAGGATAAGAAACATGCTATGTATGAAGACGATGCTGCTGAACAAAAAGCCCTCTTTAAGGACTTTTCAGCTGATGATAAAACTGGTGGCAATTATAATGGCTACAACAAGCTCTATAAGGATTTGGTTGACCAAGATAAGGATTCTTACCAAATCGTTCTAGGCTCTAATGGTACCGTTTATTATGTGACGAACTACTGGAAGGGCAATTACGATAAGAAGGCTGTTCAGACCTATAAGGTAGCACCAGATGACATGCAAGAGGCTTACCAAGAGTTGCTCAAGCATTACTCTAGTGCTAGCACATCTGAAAGCTCAGAATCTTCAAGTTCTTCACAATCATCAGAGTCAACATCAAGCTCATCAGAGGCTAAAACAGAATCAAAAACGGAAACCAAGACCGAACAAACAGGTATGGATGTTAATGCTATCAAGGATAATAACTTCCAAAGCCTAGAAGGGACTTGGAAGAATGGGAATGGCTTAAGTCTGAATTTTTCTAAGGACAATTTAACAGCTCCTGAGAATTATGTTGTTGAAAATACAAATGGAAAACTTGAGAATGGCTATCTCACATCAAGTTTAAGAATGGGTATTTCCGGAGCAGCGATTGTCTTTATTCCTAAGGGAGTAACGCTTCCGACAGTACAGGGATTTGTGGACGGTTCGGATAATACTAAAGATCGTATTTTGATTACCCAGTCAGCATCACCACAATCTGACGCCAAGCAATTCTACTACAAGGCTGACTAGACCTTAGGCTTAAAAATAAGTCTTGGAACTTCGAAGAAGGTCGCAGAGGTCCCTAGTCACCTAAAGAAAGTTTTTAAAAGAATATGTCTTTAATGAAAAAGTTGAGATAAAATTGTCTCAACTTTTTATGTTACATTTGTAACTTTAATTTAATAGTAAGTCTATCTTCTATAAATAAATGGATTCTTAGAGGTATTATAGACCTTAATAGAAAATTAATTATTGTGAAAACTTACAAAAAGCTATATAATGAGTAGTGTTGTAAAAAGGGCTTCCTAGGGGATTTTTGAGGAAGTTTCTTAAATCAGATTAAAGGGAGAGGGGGAAAAGAATGACTTCTATTATTGAATCACTACTTGCTGCTTTTAAAGATTTTCATTGGCTAGTATCTATAGATACGCTCTTGATTTTCTTTGTCAATTATCTGATGTTTCATGCAGCTGGTAGGGTCAAGATTTCTTGGTGGCTACTTTTATTAGGTGGTCTTTTGTCAGTTGTTGTGACTCCTCTTCTTCCTATGGGATTCAAGTTTTTACTTAATCCTCTTATTTTATTTTGTTTTAGTTATTACAAACGTCCAGACTTGCCATGGATAGAGCCGGTATTTAATAGTTTTTATGCCTGGGGGACAACCAATATCATTATACGAGGCTTGTCATTAATCGTCTTTCCTTTACTTTTGGGAGCCGACTTGATGAGCCGTATTCCAGAATCTTTAACGGAGTTTATATGTGTGGTAGTTACCTATCCTCTTTACCTTTTGGTTCACCGTTTTATTGGTTATGAATATTTGCAGGTCGAGGAAAAGGAGCGCTTACGCATTCACTTCACCCCTATTGTTATTGGGGTTAGCTTTGCCTTTCTTTCATATGGACTTTTTAACGACTATTTACCCTACCTTGCTACTATCTGGTCTGTAGAAGTGGTTAACAATTATGCCAAGTTGATCGTTCTATTAGCAACAGGAGCCTTCTTCATTGTTGTTTCCTATGCTAACCAGTGGATTAAGGATGAACTTTTTCTGGAGTTGAAAGAGGAGCAGGAGCGTCATTTCCAGAGCTTACAGGAATCTAGTAGGCATATCCTCCATCTTTATCAGGAGCTATACCGTGATGGAGTGCCTAAGGTAGTCGTACCTAAGAAGGCTAAAACCGTTCTGGCTACTAGTCAAGAGGGAGACACTCAGAACCTATCTGATGAAGAGGTTCCCTTCAGCAAGGTTATGCCAGATATTTCTAACCTGCTTTCTCAATTGTTACGTTCCGTCATTGAGAGTAAGTATATGGAGTTTCATGCTGTTGGCGTTGATTTTATCATGGAGGTTCCAGACCCTATATCCCCAGTTCATATCGATGTGGTGGATTTATCAGCTGTTCTAACGACCTTCTTGGACAATGCCTTGTTGAGAGCTCATGGTCAAGAAAATAGTTTAGTTCGTATGTCTTATTACCAAAGAGGTGAGGTCCAGGTCCTCTCTGTAGAGACAACCCTTTCGCAAGATAGTGCCGAGGCGCCCCACGAGGCGTATGAGAGTCACTTATCAATCAATGAGCAGCTCGAAGATATTATGGAGCGTTACCCTCAGTCTAAACTTAGCTTTAAGAATGATAAGTTCATCTATAGACAGCAATTTGAATACTAAAGACTTGTAAAAAAAATATAGAAAGGAGATTCGATGTTTGAATCGTTTTTGGGAATAAATTTTTTAAATCTCTATGATACAGATGCCTTTCTAGCCATTCAGCTTATTTTAACTCTGACGATAAATTGTGCCATTTTCAAACGAATGACAGACATTCGTATCTCCTGGACGGTCTTTTTGACCTTAGCCCTGTTAGATGTAGTCATTCAGTATAATATTACTAACATGATTATGGTTTTTGATGTCTTTATCCTGATGATTTTGGCCTTTCTTGCTAAAGGGAAGACCTGGTCGGTGACCCAGTATGCTTTTCATACTTTGTTTCCAGTGGTGACGTCAGATTTACTTTATCGCTTATTGGGACTCTTCTTTATTCCCCTTCTCTTAAATCTCCCTGTCGCTGAGGTAGGGTCAAATGCTCTTTTCTATCTCTTATCTTACGGTTTGATTTTGCCACTTTATTTTGTATTTGACCGTTTCTTGGGCTTGGATTTGAAGCGTTGGAAGGTCTATAGCGATGACTCTTTCCAGAACCTCCAGATTTCTAGAAGAGTTGCTATAGCAATGGCCATTTATTTATTGGGAATCTATCTCAGTGTGAATTTAGACAGTTGGTTCCCTGGCTACTCTTCAGAGGTGGAATTGAGATTTCGGATGCTCTGGGTTCTCTTGTCTGCAGTGGCTTTCATTTTCCTAATTGCCCATCTTAATCAACTGTCTCGGCAGTATTTGGAAGAGAGTTTGGCCATGGAGGAAAAGAGGCATTTGAATAGTTTGACCAAGGCCAACCAAAAGATTGATCTTCTCTACAATGAGTTGTTACAATACAGACAGTCTTATCAGACGGTTGTGGAACAATTTTCAGAGGAAGTACGTGACCAGGAAGAGGCTCTTGCCGAACAGGTGTACCAGAATGTCCTTAGAGAGAGTGCCAAGGAGTTTGAACGTTTCCGTGTCATTGATAATCCTAAGCTGGAAAATATTCAGTCCCTACCCTTACGTAGCCTTCTTTCGGCTCGTATGATGGAGGCTAAACGTAGTAATATTCCAGTGACTTGTGATATTCCTGAGGAGATTTCAGGGTTTACCATGAACGTGGTTGACTTGACCTTGCTGGTGTCTATTTTCTTTAGTAATGCGATTGATGAGAGTAAGCAGGTACCTTCCAGTCAAATCAATTTTAGTTTCCATCGACATGATAAGGATGGAAGTTACCATTTCGTCATGGAAAATAGGACGCGAGAAGAAAAAGTTGACCTTGATGCCATTATGCAGGAAGAAAACCAGAAGAAGACCTCAGGTCTTAACCTCCACTCAGCCAAGGATATTCTTAGGAAGTATAGTGATGCCAATTTGATTACAAGCAGTGGTGATTACCTCTTCAAACAGGAATTGATTTTTAAATAAAGATGTAGAGCTAAATCAGAGGATTTGGCTTTTTTTTAGGTACAGGTCCATAAAGGAGGGCTCTTTGATGTTGAGCTTGTGCTTATGTGTGAAACTTAGGACATCGGAGGAGAAAGGGGCGAGGGAGGAGTCTGATTGTTGCTTCATTCTGTGTTATAATAGCAAGGATTAGTGGTTGTTAGCACTAAGTGAATGGCAATTCTTACTTAGTCTAACGACTGGTGTAGAGATAAGAAAGGGACGTCTTATGAAATTACTTTATACGGATATGTCTCAGGATTTAACAGAAATTCTGACGGAGCAGGCAACCAGCTATGCTCAAAAGGGAAAGAGGGTCTTTTATATTGCCCCTAATGCCCTGTCATTTGAGAAGGAGCGTAAGGTCTTGGAATACCTGCCTCAGTCAGCATCCTTTGAGATTACGGTGACTCGTTTTACTCAGATGGCGAGATATTTTATTCTCAATACGAGCAACCCAAAGACTCAGCTGGATGATACTGGTCTGGCCATGATTTTTTATAAGGTGTTGTCGCATATGGGCGATGATGAGCTCAAGGTTTATGGCCGTTTGCGCAAGGATAGTAACTTTATTAATCAATTGGTAGACCTTTATAAAGAGTTGCAGCAGGCTAATATGACGGTTCTGGATTTGCAGCATTTGGATCAGGTTGAAAAACAAGAGGATTTGCTCAGGATTTTCAGTGCGGCTCAGGATCTCTTGTTGGCAGGAGATTTTGACAATCAATCAAAACTTAGTGCCTTCTTCAAGGAAATTACCTCAGGACATCTGGATAAGGCACTGGGTAACACGGTTTTGGTCATTGATGGCTTTACGCGTTTCTCTGCCGAGGAGGAGGCCCTAGTTGCTCTCTTGAATGATAAGTGCCACCAGATTGTCATTGGGACTTATGCCAGTCAAAAAGCTTATAGGGCTAACTTTGTTTATGGCAATGTTTATCAGGCCTCAGTGGATTTTTTGAGAACTTTGGCTCAGACCTATAAGGTGACACCCGACTATGTAACGACAGACAAAGAGGGCAATCCTTCTTTTGCGCGCATTAGCCGTCTTTTGGAGAGCCGTCATGATTTTAGTACGGTAGACGAGCAGCTGACTACTCAAGACAAGCAAGCCTTGCAGGTCTGGGAAGTGGTCAACCAAAAGGAAGAGGTGGCTCAGGTTGCCAAGAGTATTCGTCAGTTGCTGGCAGATGGTAAGCGCTACAAGGATATTCTGGTCTTACTTGGTGATGAGGAGAGTTATAAGCTTCAGGTGGGGCAGATTTTCCGAAAATTTGATATCCCCTATTATTTCGGTAAGGAAGAAACCATGTCTAGTCATCCTTTGGTGCAGTTTGTGGATTCGCTGGAACGTATCAAGCGCTATAATTATCGTGCCGAGGATTTGCTTAATCTCGTAAAATCCGGTCTCTATGGCGGTTTTGCTCAAGAGGACTTAGACCTTTTTGAGTATTATGTCAATTTTGCAGACATCAAGGGGCGTCACAAGTTCTTGTCTGATTTTACGGCCAATAGTCGTGATAAGTATGATTTAGACCAGCTTAATGCCTTGCGCTCACAACTGGTAGAGCCCTTGGACAAGTTGCTTAATAGTCGCAAACAAAAGGGTTCTAGTCTACTCAAGAAACTAGTGGTCTTTTTAGAGGCTGTGCAAGTGCCAAGCCAAATGGCTAGTTTGACTGCCAAGGCCAGTGAGGCGGAAAAAGAACAGAACGAACAGGTCTGGAAGGCTTTCACACAACTCTTGGAGCAGGTTGAGACTATTTTTGGGGAAGAAACACTGTCAGTGGACGACTTTTTGTCCATTTTGCGTTCAGGAATGTTGGCCTGTGATTACCGTACGGTCCCAGCCACTGTCGATGTGGTCAATGTGAAGAAATACGATTTGATTCAACCACATTCTGCTCCTTATGTTTTTGCCTTGGGGATGACCCAGTCACATTTTCCAAAAGTAGGTCAAAATAAGAGTCTCCTGTCTGATGAGGAACGTAGTCGTATCAATGAGGCGACGGATGAAGACAGGAGTTTGGATATTGTTACGCAGAGCAATAGTCAGCGGGGGCATTTTGTGGCTATGTCACTTTTTAATGCGGCTAGTGAACAATTGGTGCTTAGTCAGCCACAAATTCTCAATGAGACGCAGGATGACATGTCGGTTTATTTGAAAGAGCTGCTTGACCTTGGTCTTTCTTTGGTTGAAAAGGGACGTAATCGTTTCGAGGCTAAGGGTGACCAGATTGGGAACTACAAGGACCTTCTATCAACTGTCATTGCCCTTAACAGTAGCCATCTAGATGCTGATTTGGACAAGGAAACGCAGACTTTCTGGTCCGTTGCTGTGCGTTATCTCCGTAAGCGACTTGATAAGGACCAAGTCTTGATTCCAAATGTGATTGACGATGTGACGACAACCAAGGTGGATGATCAAGTCATGCAGCTAGTCTTTCCGGGGGAAGAACCACTGAAATTATCAGCCTCGGCTCTGACGACCTTCTATAACAACCAATATCTTTATTTCTTGCGTTATGTTTTGGGGCTTGAAGAGTTGGAGTCCATTCATCCAGATGCTCGACACCATGGGACTTACTTGCACCGTGTCTTTGAGCGTGTCATGGGTGATTCTTCGTCAGAAAACTTCGATGATAAATTGGAAAAGGCTATTGCTCAGACCAATCAGGAACAGCCCTTTGAACTTCTCTATACAGAGGACCAAGAGAGTCGCTTGTCTCGTCAGATTTTAGAAGATATCGCCCGTTCAACTGCCAGTGTTTTGCGTGATAATGCGGCTGTTAAGGTTGAGCGTGAGGAAGCCAAGTTTGACTTGCTTTTAGCAAATAGCATCAAGATTACAGGGATTATTGACCGTGTGGACCGTTTAACGGATGGGGCTCTGGGTGTCGTTGACTACAAATCAGGTAAAAATGTCTTTGACATTCAAAAATTCTACAATGGCCTTAGTCCGCAATTGGTGACCTATCTAGAAGCCCTTCGCCAGACCTATAAGGTTGATGCTGACCAGCTTTTTGGTGCCATGTATCTTCACATGCAGGACCCACAACTTAACTTAGCTCAGTTTGGTCTGGATAAGCTAGCAGCTCAGGCTCATAAGGAATTAACCTATAAGGGACTTTTTGTGGCTTCAGAAACAGAGCATTTGACTGGTGGAAACTATGATTTGCAAAAGACTGTCACCTATGACAAGGAGGACCTAGAAACCTTGCTAGACTACAATATCAAGCTCTTTACAAGTGCTGCTGAGGTTATTCGAAGCGGGAATTTTGCGGTCAATCCTTATACTGAGGATGGCAAGTCTGTTCAAGGGGATCAAATCAAGTCTATTACTCATTTTGAGGCCGACCGCCACATGGGACAGGCGCGAAAACTCTTGCGTTTACCAAGCAAGGGCAAGAAGGAAGCCTATTTGGAGCTGATGGCAAAAGATGAGGAAGATAATCAAATGCAAGTTGCTGAAAAAGCTATCCCCTTTCTTGTCACCGATCAAGCTGTGACAGCAGACAAAAAAGACCAGGAGGACAACCATGTTGACTAAAGCTTTTTTAAGTCCAACAGAGATTAAGGAACGCATTGCCCAAGAAGCAGCTTCTGACAAGGAACGCAAGTTAACACCTGAGCAGATTGAGGCCATTTACAGTAATGGTAGTAATATTCTTGTGTCAGCTTCGGCGGGATCAGGAAAAACCTTTGTCATGGTTGAGCGTATCCTTGATATGATTGGACGTGGTGTTGGCATTGACCAACTCTTTATCTCAACCTTTACGGTAAAGGCCGCAGGTGAGTTAAAAGAGCGTCTGGAAAAACGTCTGACAGAGCAGCTGGGACAGGTAGAGACAGATGAAGAGCGTGCCTTTCTTTCAGATCAGATTGCCAAGATTGGAACGGCTGATATTGGAACTATGGATGCCTTTACCCAGAAATTGGTCAATCAGTATGGCTATCTCCTGGGGGTGTCACCTATTTTCCGCATTATGACAGATCCTGCCGAGCAGACACTTATGAAAAATGAGGTTTATGCCGATCTTTTCAACGATTACATGCAAGGAAAGGATGCCCAACTTTTCCAAAAATTGGTCCGCAACTTCGCAGGAAATGGCAAGACTAGTAAGGCTTTTCGTGATTTAGTTTACGATGTCTATAACTTTTCTCAGGCTACTGCAGGTCCTGAAAAATGGCTACGTCAAAATCTTTTAAAAGGGCAGGCAGAGGCCAATCCAGACAAGGTTAAAGCTGAGCTTTTAGAGGGTCTCAAAGATGGCTTGTTGGCTGATTTCTTAGCCTTCTTAAGAGACCATCTAGGTCTAGCTCAGCGTGAATTTGCCAAGGCCAAATATCTAAATAATGTGTCAGATGCCATTAGCCTTCTTGAAGGAGCCTTGGCCAATGACCAAACGGATATGGAGGACTTGCTCAAACAACTCTTGACTTTGTCAGGAGGTACTGGTTTGACCAATATGACCCGTCCCAAAGACGAGGAACTCAAGGCCTATAAGGAGGCTTATAACAAGACTAAAAATGAGTTTGTGGCCCAGTTGCGAGAGGTTGATACCCAACTAACGGTCCTCGAGGTTTTGACCAAGCATAATGCTGATATCCTACCTCTGTTAGAGCTGCTTCAGGCCTTTGTTCTTGATTTTTCAGACCAGTATTTACAGGCAAAGATTCAGGAAAATGCTTTTGAATTCTCAGATATTGCCCATTTTGCCATCCGTATTTTGGAGGAAAATCCAGAGGTGGCAGCTTGCTACTGTGACCGTTACCATGAAGTAATGGTAGATGAGTATCAGGACAATAGCCATACCCAAGAACGCATGTTGGAGCTCCTCTCTAATGGCCACAACCGATTCATGGTGGGAGATATCAAGCAATCCATCTATCGTTTCCGTCAGGCAGACCCTCAGATTTTTAATGGTAAGTTCCAGCTTTTCCTTGAAAATCCAGATGCAGGTAAGCTGATTCTCCTTAAAGAGAATTTTCGTAGTCAATCTGAAGTTCTTGATGCGACTAATGGTGTTTTCAGCCACCTCATGGACCAGGAAATCGGGGATATCCTCTATGACAAGACTCACATGCTGGTAGCGGGTAGCCAGAAGCAAAAAGAACCCCATCCTGAAAATGAGACAGAGGTTCTGATTTACAATAGTGATGAAGCGAGTGTGACTCCTGACGAAGAAGGTGCTGATCAACCTATTAGTAGCGGCGAGATTTCCTTGGTTATCAAAGAAATCATCAACCTTCATAAGCAGGGTGTACGTTTTGAGGACATTACCCTCCTAGCACCAACCCGCAACACCTATCTGGACTTGATGGCAAGCTTTGAGGAGCACGGAATTCCCTTGGTTCCTGACGAGTACAAGTCAAGCTACCTAGAGTCACTAGAAGTTATGATTATGTTGGATACCCTTCGTGCCATCAATAATCCTCTCAACGACTACGCCTTGGTTGCCCTCCTTCGTTCACCGATGTTTAATTTCAACGAGGATGATTTGGCTCGTATTGCTGTCCAGGCTGACGAAGGACAATTCTATGACAAGCTTCTTGCAGCTCATACTAAATCAGGACTTCATCCAGAAGTTGTCACACAAGGACTTGAGGCCAAGTTGACTCTCTTCATTGAGACTCTGTCAGATTGGCGTGATTACAGTAAGTGGCACTCGCTCTACGATCTCATTTGGAAGATTTATGACGATCGTTTCTATTATGATTATGTTGGCAGTCTTCCACGAGCTGAGCAACGCCAGGCCAATCTCTACGCCCTTGCCTTGCGTGCCAATGCCTATGAAAAGACTGGCTTTAAGGGACTTTCTCGTTTTATTGGTATGATTGATAAAATCATTTCTAGCGGTAACGACCTAGAGGAAGTGACAGACTTGGTTCCCAAAAATGCCGTTAGCCTTATGACTATTCACAAGTCCAAGGGACTAGAGTTCAAGTATGTCTTTGTCTTGCAGATGAATCGCAAGTTTATTGGTCACAGCAAGGATGGACTAAGTGGTAAGTACATCATTAACCGTGAGAAAGGGATTGGTATTAAATACCTGGCTGATCTTAAAGACCAGATAAACACCAATTTGCCTAAGTTAAATGTTGTTCTCGAGACCTTAACCTTCCAGGAAAATCGTAGGGAAGAACGCCGAGCAAGTATCTCAGAAGAGATGCGTCTGCTCTATGTTGCAATGACTCGTGCAGAGAAAAAACTCTACCTAGTTGGTAAGGGCAGTAAGGAAAAATTGACCCAGCAATTTGGTACGGATGTTGAAAATGATCGCCTACCAGTAAGCCTACGTGACAAATTATCTACCTATCAGGATTGGGTTATGGCTTTGGATACCGCCTTTATGAGAAAGGACCTCAAGTTTACTGTTCGCTTTGTTGAGGCTGAGGAGTTGACCCCAGAAGCTATTGGACAGGTTGAAGTTCAAGCAGCAGTAAATGCTGATGATTTATCTAACAATCGCCAGACGGAAGACATTAAGCGTGCCCTAACCGTCTTGGAAAGTGTTGAGAAACTCAACCAGCTTTATGCTCCAGCGATTGATTTACCATCTGTGCGTACTCCGAGTCAGCTCAAGTCCTTCTACGAACCAGTTATGGATACAGAGGGTGTGGATATCATGGACAAGAAAGAGGAGGTTCAACCTCTTGAGACTACCACTAGCTTTGAGCTTCCAGACTTTGGGCAAAAAACTAAGGTCACTGGAGCTGCAGTTGGTTCAGCCACCCATGAACTCATGCAACGCTTGAGTCTTTCTGACAAGGTGACCCTCCAAGATTTGACACAGGCCTTGAGTCGGGTATCCGCAGATGATCAAGTCAAGGCGCGTGTGCAGTTAGAAAAACTTTTAGGCTTCTTTGACACTGAACTTGGGAAGCTCATTCTAGCTAATCGTGGTAAGTTGCGTCGTGAAGCACCATTTGCTATGTTGGCAGAAGATCCCGCTAGTAAAGAAGACTTTGTCGTCCGTGGTATCATCGATGGCTACCTTCTTCTTGAAGACCGTATTGTCCTCTTTGACTATAAGACAGACCGCTTCACTCAACCTGGTGAGCTTAAGGAACGCTACAAAGGGCAAATGAGCCTATATGCTAAAGCACTCAGCCAAGCCTATCAAGTAGATAAGATTGATAAATACCTTATTCTCCTAGGTGGAAAAAACTTGGAAGTCGTGGAAGTATAAGCTATAGCATAACCATTCTTTCATAGTGAAAGAGTGGTTTTTTTTGTGTCTCAATCCCACCAAAAAAGACCGGTGTGCACACACCAGTCTTTTCAGATAGATTTCCATCAGTATTGTAAGTTCGTTAAAATATTAGAGGATGGAAATAGTTATGAAAAAAAGTATCTTGTAGGTTGCTTAGGCCTACAAGGGTTATTATAACAAACTCATCTCAGTCTAAACAAGGTTAGAAAAATTAGAATTAAACACCATAAAAATGACTAGTTTTTAATAGTTGGGTTCCATAACGGCAATAAATAGAGACAAAAACTGCCAACATTAGACTGACGGTATTTGTTTAGTTTAATCCTAATGTCAACTAATCAAAGGCACCACCCAATTGACCCAGGCCCAGGAAATAGGCATAACCAGAATCATGGCTGGAATCATATCTGCTGTTGGGAATTGACGCAGTTTCATAATACGAAAACCAGTCGCAATCATGAGGAAGCCCCCGCAAGCCTTAAAGTCTCCAATCATGGCTTTTGTTGTTAGAGGAAGAATGAAACCAGCACTTACAAAGAGGAGGAAGAAAACGATAAATTGTGGAATGGCAATCATGGAGACGATGTAGCCTAGACTACAAGAGAAAATCATGGCCGTAAAGAAATCTAGGATAGATTTGGAAATCAAGATGGAAGCATCACCTGTCATCCCAGACTCAAGGCTCCCATAAATTCCTGTACCACTTGCACAAAAAAGGACGATAACTGTCAAGAGCTGTGCATAAAACTCATCGTGAGCTAACCCTGTTTGTTTGCTTGGCGTAATCTTGGACAAGCCTTTTTCCATAAGCCCAGCTCCCTTGTTGATGAGGTTCCCAAACTTTAGGGCCAGCCCGATGATGGTACCGATAACTACTGCAAAGATAACCGCAGGCATATTAACCATATTCATAATAGCGCTAATCCCCATAACCATAGAGGCTAGGCCAAAGATAAGGTTAAGATTTTCCTTGAAATCGTCTCTGAGATAGTCCCCGAAGAGACCTCCAGCGATTCCTCCTAAAATAATAGATAGCGAGTTGATGATAATTCCAGTTGGCACCAGTGGTTTCCTCCTATGTGTTCTAAATACTATAAGTTTAGCATTATCAAAGACCGAATGCAAAATTGTCCCGTTTTTACAAACGTTTTCTTGAAATTGTACCTTTGAAATGATACAATAAATGAGAAGGTAACGAAATAGCCTTATCTAAACCTATTGTCGACATTATTAGAGTATTGTTCATAAAAAACATAGCAATAATTCTAATTTATAATTTAATATAAAGTGCAAAATGAGACTATTGTTAAATAGATTTTCAAGAAAGGATAAAAGATGATTCGTTTTGAACATGTAACGAAACGTTATGAAGATAAAGATGCTCTCTCAGATCTTAACCTCGAGATTCGAGATGGTGAGATTTTTGGTCTGATCGGTCACAATGGGGCTGGTAAGACCACGACCATTTCCATTTTGACATCTATCATTGAAGCTAGCTACGGTGAAGTTTACGTTGATGATATGGCCCTCAGTCAACATCGTGATGCCATCAAGAAAAAAATCGCTTATGTGCCAGATTCACCGGACCTATTCCTAAATTTGACTGCCAATGACTATTGGTACTTCTTGACACGTATCTATGATTTGGAAGCTAGTCAGGTTGAGGAACGTTTGACTGATCTCATGGCTACCTTTGACTTGACGGAAAGTCGTTATAACCTCATTTCTTCCTTCTCTCATGGTATGCGTCAGAAGGTTGTTGTTATCGGTGCCCTTTTGGTTAATCCACAGATTTGGGTTTTGGATGAGCCTCTGACTGGTTTGGATCCACAGGCGTCTTATGATTTGAAGGAAGCCATGCGTCATCATGCCAAGGAAGGTAATAGTGTCCTTTTCTCAACCCACGTTTTAAGTGTAGCTGAGCAGCTCTGTGATCGGATTGCTATTTTGAAGAAAGGAAAACTTATTTTCCAAGGGTCTCTAGCTGAACTGAAGTCTCAGTACCCTGACAAGGATTTGGAAACCATTTATCTGGAAATGGCTGGACGTAAGATTGAGGAGGTATAGTCATGAACTGGAACCATGTTTGGGAGCTTTTTAAAATCAATCTCCTCTACGCTAATCCTCAAGCAGTAACTAACCTACAGAAACGTCAGGAGAAAAAGAAAAAAGCCAATTTCTCCATCGTTAATGCCATGTTTAGACAACAACTCTTGATTCTAGTTGTTTTTACGGTTATCTATAGCTATCTTTTTGTAGGTGTCGATTATAAGGCCAATCCTGGAGTCTTAACCCTATATCTCTTGACTTTTTCAATCATGGGGCTTCTCCAGACCTTTACGGCTCTCTATAGTACCTTTTATGACAGTAAGGATAGCAAGGCTTATCTGCCTCTTCCCTTGAAGCCAGCGGAAGTTTTTTTGGCCAAGACCTTGTCAGGTTCTATGGTTGGGATGACCTTCATGGTACCTATCCTTAGTCTTCTCATTCTAGCTTACTGGCAATTTATTGGCCCATTGGGGATAGTCGTTGGGCTTCTGACCTTTATCGTTTCTCTCTTTATCAATCTCGTTTTTTCAGTGATTCTGTCTAATAGTATTGGAACGCTGATTGTTCGTAGTTCTCATAAAAAGCTCTATTCAACCATTTTGATGACCCTGTCAACCCTATTGATTATGTTGCCTATTATGTTGGTTGGTTTTATTAAAGGCTATGTTGATGGTGCTGGACATGCCGATTTTCCTTTGCTTCCTTATCTAAGAGGTTACTATGATGTCGTAGCTGCCCCTCTATCTCCGGAGGCTCTACTAAATTTCTATCTTCCTCTTATCTTAGTGCTTATCTTGGGCTTTTGGTTTTATAAGGTCAGAATGCCTCGTTATTTCCACGAAGCCATTTATAACCAAAAGGCTAGAAAGCCTCAGGCCAAAGCTGTTACTCGAAGCCAAAGACAGGTCTTGATCCGCCATCATTTATCTACTTTGGGGAATTCAACCCTCATTATCAATACCTATGTGGTGCCAGTCTTATATATGATCATGTTAGGTGGGGGTGCGGTCTTTTTGAAAGATCTGGGCCCAGACTATTTCGGACTCCTGCTTTTGGTCGGAATTGCCTTTGGTTTCTTTTCAGCTCAACCAACAAGTTTTCTTGGTGTAGCAACATCCTTAGAGGGGACAAACTTTGACTTTATTCGTAGCCTACCAATCAATACGGGTGACTATCTTCGTCAAAAGTTTTGGCTTTTCTATAGCTTGCAAGTCGGTGTTTCCCTCTTATTAGGAGGACTTGGTTTAATCTTCCTTGCACATCTCCATCCGATTTTGGTAGCAAGTTTCACTCTTGGTTTTCTCGTAACAACCTATCTTGTAGGTGGCTATTACTTTGAACGTGACCTTAAATTGTTGGAAGTGAATTGGCAGGAAGTTACCCAGCTCTTCAATCGAGGTGGCGGACAGTGGCTCTATATGGGTATCTTTATTCTTACAATTTTCATCGCTGCCTTGCTAGGAGGTATTGTCTTCTTTGCAAGTAAGTTCTGGATTGCCCTAGTAGTCAATGCTATAGTATCTGGGCTTATAGCTTTAGTTGTCCTAATCGTTTATCTCTTTGTTGATCGCAGACGTTGGAAACGTATTAGAGCCATGTTTTTTGCCTAGAACAAACTGTTTAAAGAGTCTCTCCGATTGGAGGGATTCTTTTTTACTGAAAATCCTTAATATGTAAACTTATGCATTATATATGTTAAAATACCTGAATTTAGTGTATAATCATAAACATGAAACGAAATTTTGACTCAGTAAAACGCCTGGTTATCAAAATCGGGACTAGCTCTCTGGTTTTGCCATCAGGGAAAATTAATCTTGAAAAAATCGATCAATTAGCTTTTGTTATTTCTAGCTTGCATAATAAAGGAATTGAGGTTGTCCTCGTATCCTCTGGTGCCATGGGCTTTGGTCTCAATGTCCTAGACCTAGACAAGCGACCGGCTGAAGTCGGTAAGCAACAGGCTGTCTCAAGTGTAGGACAGGTGGCTATGATGAGCCTATATTCTCAGGTCTTTTCACATTACCAGACCAAGGTATCTCAGTTGCTTTTGACGCGTGATGTGGTTGAGTATCCCGAGAGTTTGGCCAATGCCATCAATGCTTTTGAGAGCCTCTTCGAGCTTGGGGTTGTCCCAGTTGTTAATGAGAATGACGCTGTCAGCGTAGATGAAATGGATCATGCGACTAAATTTGGGGACAATGACCGCTTGTCTGCTATTGTTGCTAAGATTGTTGGTGCAGACCTACTCATCATGCTGTCAGATATTGATGGGCTCTTTGATAAGAACCCAAATGTTTATGAGGATGCGACCCTTCGTAGCTATGTTCCAGAGATTACTGAGGAAATTCTGGCCTCAGCTGGTGGTGCCGGTAGTAAATTTGGTACAGGTGGTATGATGAGTAAGATTAAATCCGCCCAGATGGTTTTTGAAAATCATAGCCAAATGGTTTTGATGAATGGTGAAAATCCACGTGACATCCTTCGTGTCCTAGAAGGAGCCAAGATTGGTACACTCTTTAAACAGGAGGACTAAGATGACATATATCGATACACTAGGCCAACAGGCCAAGGTGGCAGGTCGTCAGATTGCTAAATTATCAACAGCAGCTAAAAATGACCTTCTAAATCAGGTAGCTAAAGCTCTAGTAGCTGAGAGTGCCTATATTATCGCTGAAAATGCTAAGGATATGGCCAATGCCAAGGAAAATGGTATTTCAGAGATTATGCAAGATCGCTTGCTCTTAACGGAAGACCGTATCGCAGGGATTGCTGAGGGTGTCCGTCAGGTGGCAGATCTTCAGGACCCAATCGGTCAAGTGGTTCGTGGCTATACGAATCTGGATGGTCTCAAAATCGTTCAAAAGCGTGTTCCTATGGGTGTTATCGCTATGATTTTTGAGAGCCGTCCCAATGTCTCAATCGATGCCTTTAGCCTTGCCTTTAAAACCAATAATGCCATTATTCTTCGTGGAGGACGTGATGCCATCAATTCCAACAAGGCCTTGGTTACAGTAGCTCGTAAGGCTTTGGAAAATGCGGGTATCACAGCAGATGCCGTTCAGCTGGTTGAAGATACCTCTCATGAGGTAGCAGAAGAACTCATGGCGGCGACTAAGTATGTAGACTTGCTCATCCCTCGTGGTGGAGCTCGTCTCATCCAAACGGTTAAAGAAAAAGCCAAGGTTCCAGTCATTGAAACGGGTGTTGGTAACTGTCATATTTATGTGGATAAATATGCTAACTTAGATATGGCGACACAGATTGTCATCAATGCCAAGACTCAACGACCAAGTGTGTGTAATGCGGCAGAATCTCTCGTCGTTCATGCTGATATTGCGGAAGACTTCTTGCCTAACTTGGAAAAAGCTATTTCAAAAGTTCAGGCTGTTGAGTTCCGTGCGGATGAAAAGGCTTTGAAACTTATGGAAAAATCCGTACCCGCTTCACCAGAAGATTTTGCGACAGAGTTTCTTGACTATATTATGTCTGTTAAAGTGGTAGATAGCCTTGATGAGGCTATTAAATGGATTAATACTTACACGACATCGCATTCAGAGGCTATTGTGACTCAGGATATCAGTCGTGCGGAGCAATTCCAAGATGATGTTGACGCTGCAGCTGTCTATGTTAATGCCTCAACCCGCTTTACAGATGGATTCGTCTTTGGACTGGGTGCTGAAATCGGAATCTCAACCCAAAAAATGCACGCCCGTGGCCCAATGGGACTTGAGGCCCTAACCTCAACCAAGTTCTATATTAATGGCCAAGGACAAATTAGAGAATAACCCATAAAGCTCCATGAAGGAGCTTTTTTAGTTGGTTTGCTAGACGACAGGTCTTCTGATATACTGGTAGTATCAAGGATGAGGAGATTTTGCCATGTTTAAAGCTTATAAAAAGTATTGGATGGGCTATGTCGATTTTACAGGACGTTCAACTCGCTCAGACTATTGGTTGGCAGTTTTAGCGAATACTATTGTAGGTATCATTTTATTTAGCATAGTTATAGTTGTAACTGTTTTTGATAGTCCGAATAGTCATTATCATGTTATTCTCAGCTTACTGTATGGGTTTGCAATGCTATATTGTTTTGCTAACTATATTCCATCTATTGCCCTTCAGGTGCGTCGCTTACGTGATGCCGGTTTTCACTGGGCATTGATTTTCTTACGCTATGCGCCTGTTATAGGTGATATCGTACTGTTGGTTTTGTTTTGTCAACCCACAAAAGTAGAATTTCCTTTCAACAATTTTAATAATCTTCAGCAATGATAGTTACTTAACAGCCTCCTTAGGCTGTTTTTAAGTCAATTTGCCAGAAGACCGGACTTTTGGTATAGTAGAAGTATCAAAAAATGAGGAGATTTTATTATGATCGAAGCTTATAAGAAGTTTTGGAAGGGCTATGTAGATTTTGAAGGCCGTTCAACACGTTCAGATTATTGGTTTGTATATTTGGTAAATGTATTGATTACCTTTGCTTATTTTTTGCTCCAAGCAGTATTTGGAGGACTTGTAGCTGTAACTGAATCAAGCTTTTTGGCTGTTATTTCACTTATCCTACTACTTATCTTTTTTGCCTACGGTATTGCTGCGTTTTTACCTAGTATTGCTCTAACGGTTCGTCGTTTGCGTGATGCTGGCTACAATTGGCCGTATATTTTTGTTACATTTATCCCATTTGTAGGTGGTATTATCTTAATTGTGTTGTTGTGTAAACCAACTAAGGTTGAGTATCCATTCAATAACTTCAATAACTTCAATAATCCACAGCAATAATAATGACTTAACAGCCTTGCTAGGCTGTTTTTTAGTTGATTTGTCAAGCTTCTCTTCTCTTGTTATATTGGAAGTAACATAAAAAAAGGGGGATTTTATTATGATTGAAGCCTACAAAAAATTTTGGAAGGGCTATGTAGATTTTAAGGGACGTTCAACGCGTTCAGATTATTGGCTTAATGTTCTTGCGCAATGCTTGGTTTATTTATTGTTTAGTTTCTTACTCATACTAATCATGATTTTAGGAGGAGACTCCTCTACGTATACATCTGATCCATATAGTTTTAAAATGATTTTGGTCTATATTGTAGTGTTAGGAATTGGAGTCTATGCGTTAGCCTCACTTGTACCATACATTGCAATCATAGTACGTCGTTTACGAGATGCAGGTTACCACTGGGTCTTGATATTCCTATCGCTAATTCCATATCTTGGTGGTTTTATTATTTTTATCTTAACCTTACAACCAACAAAGGTAGAAGTAGCGTTTAATAATTTCAATAACCCACAGCAATAAAAAGTTTTTATAGTTTCCTGTTTTAGATGGTTTTAACATTGAACTTGGTATAGGTGAAAGTTATGTTTAGAACAGGCCTTTATAGAGAGACCAGGAGATTGCTATTCTCCATAGTGAGCAGGGATGGCAATATTCTCAACAGTATCATTATCAATTTATAGAGGATAAAGGATTCAACTATCCATGTCACGCAAGGGGAATGGCCCAGACAATGGTATGGTGGAGTCCTTTTTTGGAATTTTGAAATCGAAAATGTTTTATTGTTATGAGAAGGTGTCTAAGTCACTTGAGCAATTGAAACAAGTTATTGTAGAATACATTGATTATTATGATAATAAGCGCATTAAGGTAAAAATAAAACTTTC